>Ga0257110_1000053_pt1 | contig 62450 bp, 59 predicted proteins | sample LP_taG_7_FD_190184 | JGI IMG/M metagenome (GOLD analysis project Ga0257110, IMG submission 190184) | Marine microbial communities from Northeast Subartic Pacific Ocean, Canada - LP_J_2015_P26_10m | ecosystem: Environmental > Aquatic > Marine > Oceanic | place: Canada: Northeast Subartic Pacific...
CACACAGTCCATGTGACCAGATAAACAACGATTGATAATATAAGGAGGATATTCTTTACTGTGTTCTGATAGATCTTCTTTGTTGAAGTTAATTGAGTTAAGCCAATCTTTTAGTTCCATGTACCTTTATTTAATCCTTTCATAATAATCATCACCCAGACAATAATCAATCTGTTTCTTATTATAAACTCCAAGTGGTGTTTCTACCAATTCAAAATAATGCTGATCAAAAACTTCCTCATGATAATGAGACCAATTCCTTTGCAAGTTGGACTTAAGGAATCTGGCATTAGCAGTTCTACCATCAACAACTATGAGAGTACCGGGTAATAAGAAATGCTCTATTGCAAGAATATCTGCAGACATAGGCAGTCTGTCAGGATGATTTGTAGTGACTCCTCTAACATCACCAGTTGGTGAGAATTGATCTGGTCCATCTAGGTAAATTAGATCAGGACAAACATTAGGTAGGTCTTCAAAAAATGTGCAAACTCTCCCATTAAAAGTGGAGACAGAACATGGAGAATAGTGATAATTGATATGACTTGTCGTTGCAGTATTTTTACAAACTTCAATCCATTCTTTATTATTATCTACAGAAAAACATTGAAATGGATTGCTTCTCCTCAAATTATTTTCAACAAAAGCAGAGCATCTTTCCTTGTTCAAATTCAGTGCATGATCAAATACAATTGAACTCTTACCTACTCCAAACTCTAGGACAGTAGTTACATTTCTAGAGGTGACTAAGTAGTGCAATCTAACCAGATCATCAAGTTCTGGAGCAAATGCTTCTTTTAGATTTGGATCAACAGAACGATAAGATAAGTGTTCTAACTTTTTCTCAACCTTACCATATTCATTTAAATCAATATCTAATAATTTATGGAAAGGATTTTTCTGAAGATAATATTCATAGGAATTAAGTTTTGCAAAAAAGTTCATTATTTTATTAGAGTCTCCAGAGATTTTTTATAATTAAAAAGTAAAAGTTCTTTACGTTCTTTTTGTTCACGCATATATTCACCAACTGACCTCATAGTGTAAGTCAAGTCAAATTCTCCAGTTTGCCAACCTTTAAATCTATCCTTTACTAACTGAGAAGAGTTATAGGATATGAGTTGGGGACCAACAAATCTATCACAGATAGTGGCAAATTGATCATGATCAAATCCTTTATGCATACTACCTCGCTTACCATAAAGATTACTTCCAATCTCATAGGGAGGATCTAAGTAGATGAAAGTTGATTTATTATCACAAAGTAGTTGTTCATAACTAAGATTGGTGATCTTCCAATTCTCAATTATCTTTGTGTATCCTGGGAGTTTTTCAATTCCTCGCATTGAGAAGTTGGAGTTACTTGCTTGTTTGCTAAAGGATGAGGATTCGGTGAGACCAGAAAAAGAACACTTATTGACAGTATAAAAACTGACAGCACGCCGTAAAGGGTCATTATTTGATTCATCATTCAAATACTCCTTAGATTTTAAAAATAGTTCTTTTGCAGATTCTGGTTCTGGATGTGTCGATTTTAAATCGCATAATCTCTCATAAAGAGAATTGCCATCATCCCGAAGGACTCTCCAAAAATTATATAAAGGTTCATACAGATCGTTTACCCACATATCAAGATGTGGATACTTTTTAGTGATATGAATAGCAACACTACCCCCACCTAAAAATGGTTCATGATACTTTTCATAGTCACGAAGATCTGGAATGTATTGATCCAGTTTTACACAGGCACGGGATTTACCCCCTGGATATCTGAGGGGAGTCTTGAGAGATTTCATAATCAGGTTTGTTATACTTTAAAAATTCCCAGAAGGTTAATTTCATTTCTTTGTGAGTCATACCACAATGTTTTGCGGCAGCAGGTAATGTCAGTTTAGCACGGAATAATGCTTGATTTGCCTCTTGAACATTCTCAGGAGTAGTTTTTGTTCTTGGTTGAACCAAGGTACTTTTGTCAATCTTTAGTAGTCCCATCAGAAAGTATTAGAATTAGCAGTATCTAAAACTCTTGTAAGGTAATCTTGAAAACTCAGTGTGCTTTCTGCCATTACCCTATATCCAGTTCCGACATATAATTGTCCCAATAAAACTGATGCTGTAGCAGTTCCCCAAAAGATGTAGTAGAACTTAGACTTAACTTGACACTTTTTAGTTTGTTTCATAATCACAATACCAACTTTTTACTATCTGGAGTAATTAGTTTACTCCCAAACATTTGATTGTATTTTTTAGATACATCTTCCTGAACTTCTGCAATGTATACAATGTGATTACGGGACATTGTAACTTCAGGTTTATCAGGATTAATCACGGTTGCCCACTGAGCAAATCCCACACCCTGAGCGTTAGGAAGAACTACAAGACCATTTTGAACGGTGATAGTATCATCAGTCTCAGAGAGAACCTCTGCAATGATTTCTTCACCAGTTACGATACGAATCAGTTTTACATCAATCATTTGAATTCACACTCCACCATAATTTCGGTTAAACAAGCAAGCATATTTATCTCTTGGTCAGCAACGAATGCTGCCTGATACTGATACTTAGCAATAATGAGCACAGCAGCAGGAACAGTAGCGTTTGTAAGGGATGAATAACAAGCATCGTAAATACGACGCATAAGTACAGTAGTATCGTTGTCTAGATTAGAAACGATCCACTTACGAACCTCCGCAAAGTTCTTTTCTTTGAGGTTTTTAACAAGTTCATTTACAGCAACATCAGAGAACGTAGCAAGAATACCTACATCAATTTTTCCACTAACAGAATATCGCTGAATCTCATTGAGAACACGACGCCAATCGGGAAAGTGTTTGTTAATCAGTTCTACCAGGACCTTGTTATCATATTCAACACCTTCTGCATCCAAGATTTCTTGGAGGCGTTTGAAGAATTGTGCTGCAATGGATTGTCGGTCTTTTCCTTTGATCCCAAATTCCACGACGGCGCAACGGGAGTGTAAGGGTTCAAGGATTTTATTTTTGTAGTTGCAGGTAAAGATAAATCTGCAATTGCCAGCGAACTCCTCAATAAACGCCCGTAAGAGGAGTTGAACATCGTTGGATGTGTTGTCAGCTTCGTCAATGATGATGACTTTGTGTTTAGAATCTGACGTAAGCGATACGGTCGAAGCGAAATTCTTCGCATTGTTTCTGACAGTATCGAGGAATCGTCCCTCATCGGATCCATTAATGACATATACATCTACCCCAAGTTCTCTACATAGTGCCTTTGCTACTGTGGTCTTACCAATACCTGGTGGACCAGAAAGAAGCATATTAGGAATCTCTCCTTTATCTAGGAACGATTGAAAGGTCTTCTTAGTTTGTTCAGGGAGGATACACTCTTCAATAGTCTTCGGGCGATACTTTTCAACCCAAATAAAGTCGCTCATAATAATAGAAAATTAGTTAGTCAAAAACAGGCATAATACGTTCCCTCATTTCCTTGAGATCTTCTATGTTGTTTCCATAATGACCAAGGTTCATATGAAGACAATCAATAAATCTCAAATCCTCATGATTTGCATCATAAGTGAAATAATCACAGAACTCAATTATTTCTTGAGGAACCTCTATCTGCCTGTATTCATATTCAATAAACATAATCAAAAAAATCAGTTTGATTCTTCAGTTCTTCTGGCAATTCAGTTGACCAGATAAAATCCGAATGTGTATCATCAATGTTTGGTTCAAACATCTGATCAACTTCAACCAAGTATAGCATGGTTGGTGTATGAGTGGATCTCTGATTTGGAACATCAGGAAACTGATAGTTTGAAAATCCAATCATTTTGAAATTAGGAAAGTATCTCCCAATCTCTCTAGTATGAACTCTTTCCGCCAGTTGTTGAATAGATTCTTTATGATGAAGTCTTCCACCAATAACCCAATAAACTCCTTTTACAGGTTCTTCGGTTCGTTTGATAAGAAGATGTTTATTCTCACAACGGATCAAAAAATCAGCACAGAAGACTGGCATGGTCTTCATAATCTTTTGATATTCTTTTTCGGGAATAAACATTAGAAAAATTGCCTAAGATATTCCACACCCCACACGATTGTTTGTGTAGGAATATCATCAACTTGTTCTTCAATCAACTTCTGTGCTTTGAAGATTCTCTCCAGACCACATGCTCTAGCACTTTCTCTAGAAATTCGCATAAACTCAGCATAAGCATCATCGTCATTACGCTTCATTCCCTTAGTGTAATAATCCCTTGCTTCACACAACAGTTCTTGAGTTTCTGGTGCAAAGGTAAGAGTTTCTTCTTTAAGAGGAATTTTCAAGTTTTTAATTGACGACATGCTAAATTTCATAGCACGACGAGTTTCTTCGATAGACAGTTTATATGATGCGTTATCTCGATGTGCGTATTGAATGATTCCGTTAGTGCATTCCATCACACGAAGAACAGCAATTTTGTCCAACTCTTCACTTGGAAGATTGCTATAAAGTGTTTTCCAATCTTTCATGATAAAAGTTTACTAAAACTAATTGCTAGAAGAAATCCTAACATAAAAACAATATCCCATGATTTTGTTTTTACAAAATATGGAATAGAAATAGTATCAGCAATGACATTCATTACAACACCAGCAAGCAAATTGACATGCAAAACAACAAAGTAGGCAGCAATAACTGTAATACTACCTACAATTCTCATTCGAGTAAGTGTTTTCATTCAAAATTGGAATCAGGTTCCAAAGCAATATAATAGGTGAGATTGTATTTGGTATTAGTAAACTTAGAAAGCAGTTTAGAGGAAACAACTACATCGTATGCACCAGGAATGATTTTGATATTTTCAACTTTAAAGTTGAAAGAGAACTCTTTCTCGGTTTCACCCACAACGATAGCGTATTGATTAGAAGTATCATTCTTCTTATCGTGAACTACTAGTTTAATAACACCTGCTTCACCGATAGCAGATAGATCGGGAAGTTGATAAACCTGTGCTGCTTTAACAAGTTTTTCTAGAGAAGCACTATCCAGTTGGAAAGAGATATCTTCGCTAGGAAGAGTAATATTTTTCTCAGGTGGAGAGATAATAACATTAGGATCGGCAAAGAAATACTTCACACGACGCTTACCTTCTTTAATACTCAGATAAGAATCTTGATTGAAATCCAAGTCAGGATCTTGATGCAGACTCAAACCATTAAGGAACTGGTTCAAATCATAGATAGCAAAATCTTTGGGAAAGTTTTCTTTGATTTCTGCTTCGGCAAGAATATTCTTCGCAACAGAAATAGTGCGGAGACGCTTGCCTTCTTTTACTAAAATCGAATTGTTGATTCCAGCAAAGTTTTTCAAGATGGTCAGAGTGCTGTCGGACAGTTTCATACTATTAGGGTTGAGTTTCATCATTGGGGGTAAGTGTCGCGAATCGCGGATTTATCAGAGAAGTGAAGGAGAAGCAAACCGTAGTGAAGGATCTTAATGATATCACGACGGGCAGTTCCCTTACGATCGTAGCGAGAAGCATACTTAAGGATATTGCTTCGGCAAAATGACTCGGCATCTCCACATGCATCAATCAAATCCAGAGTTTGAATAGCATCATTACCAGCAGAGTAATGTGCATTGTAAGTTGCGGAAATATATTCTTTGAGTTCTTTAAGGAGTTCTTCCTCACTGTACTTGAACCGATTAGGGTTGTTGCTCATATCAAAATTGAAAGTAATTACGTCTTCACTATAAGAAGACGTTGAAACAGGTTGTGCTGCACCGAAATTATCGGGATAGGGATACTCATCCATTTTTAGTTCATCATATAGAAAGGACCAAGCATTAGTCATATTATATCAAAAAGGAACCTCTGTGTCAATTGGCAGTACAAAATCAGCATCAACCTTATCATACAGTTCCAGGAATGCTTGTTTGGTTTCATCATCAAAACGATTCACACAAACACTGATCGCCTTTGCCTTATCACCAAAGATGCTATATGCCTTCACAATGTGAACTAGACGGCGAGTGGAAATAATCTCCTCAATACCACCATCATAAAAGGTCTTACGGATGATGTCTGCCCAATCTGCAAGACGCGTACAGAAGTTTTCATCATCACAGAGTTTGTTGAGAATTCTAGTCTCAACGGTGGCAGTAGGATACTCCTGCTCAAAGGTTACAGGGAATCGCTCAAGGAAGGCTTCATTGAGCACGTTAGTTCCAATGAATCGTCCGTCGTCGCTACCTTTACCTTTAGTGTTTGCTGTGGAGATGACGTTGAATCCACTTGCAGGGTCAATCCGTTTTCCGATCTTTTTAAGGAATACACCCTTCCCTTCAAGGATAGATTGGAGACAGAGAATTTTATTAGAGGCAAGGTCGATCTCGTCAAGGAGCAGAATAGCTCCTCGTTCGAGTGCTTCAATGACTGGGCCATTGTGCCAGACGGTGTTACCATTAATAAGGCGGAAACCGCCAATAAGATCATCTTCATCGGTTTCAATAGTAATGTTTACGCGGATAAGTTCCCGTCCAAGTTGAGCACACGCTTGTTCAACAGAAAACGTTTTACCATTACCCGAAAGACCCGTGATAAACGTAGGGTAGAATACACGGGACTGAATAATTTTTTTAAGATCACCGAAGTTACCAAACTTGACGAAGGTATCATCTTTATGTGGAATAAGGTTTTGTTCAATGGCAGACATTGCTGCTGGTGCTTCATAAGTACGCTCAATCTCTTCAACTTTTTGAGAAGTCACTTCTAAATTCCATCGACCACGAGAAGTTTTATATTCAGAAAGTTTATTAGTAACTGTTTGATAGTTTGCACCATTCATCGCACACCAAGCTTTAATATCAGCAGTCGTAACCGTCTCACCATAAGTAGATTTGAGAGAGGTGCGAATGTGATCAGCAGAAAAGGACATGATGTTGGTTATTTGTTTCAACTGAAGTTATTATACACAAGAAAGGGCACCAGCAGGGTGCCCTTTGTGACGGATTAGAAATTGGATTCAGAGTTCTGTTGCTTTTGGTGCTGGAGCAGGAGCTGGAGGTTTAGGTGCTGCTGCTTTAGGTTCAGGTGCTGGTGCTGGTTTTGGTGCTGGAGTAGGTGCTACTGCTTTTGGCTTATCTTTGCCAATGAGTTCTCCGAATCTAGACATAGTTCCTAATCTCAAATTTTTAATTATTTATCAAGCAACAAGATCAATAAATTCACTAAGAATTTTCTTATTCATCTTTTTACTCCTCAAACTCTTGACAAAAGCACTTTTAATTTGAGTCTTGGATGCGCCATCACCAACTTCAAATTCAGAATCTTGAGAAAGGGAATTTGCAGAGATACCAAAGTAAGTATTGTATCCAGAGTCCTTAATAGAAAATGCACGTTGCTTTCGCCAAGCAATTTCTACCTTGTTATATTTTTCACCATGATAACCACAGTAACGGCGAATAAATGCCTTGGCATCACGAGATTCTAAGACCCGAATACCAACAAAATTAGTATCCGAAAATGTATCTTTCAAATTTCGGAGAAGAACATCAGTAAACTGATACCATTCACAATCAAAAGAATAGGTATTACCAGTTTTTCGATCACGTAGAAACGAATTAAGTCCAAGGCGACCAGTTCCAAGATATGGTTCATTGGGATTCTTATCGAAGAAACGATGAACTTCTTTATAATAGTTAAGTTGACTTGCCTCACCATCAGAAAGAACAACACACTGAACTTTTTGAAGACCGTATTGCTTCTTAAACTGAGGAATGATTGCATGAAGGCATACGAGTGCTTCGTTCAAAGGAGTTCCAGAGAGACCCAATCCAGTAGGAATAGGATATATCGTATAATATTTCCTATTAAAAGCATAAGCAAATCTCAGGATATGGAGCATCTGCTTTTCCAATTCCTTGGCACTAGTTTTACTAGTAAGAAGATTCATCAAAGAAAACCACTCTGAGAAAGCAAGAACACCAGGTTTCTTTTCATAAAGAGAGGGTCGAACATTTGCCTGATAAGTTTCATTATATTCAACTTTCGGATACTCATTCGTAAAAGCATAAACATCGAAAGGAATACCAACTTTCTTACAGAACCACACCAAATTGAACATCTGCTTAACAGTGTCAATCAACACATCACACATAGAACCAGACCAATCAAGCATAAAGATCAGACCATGATTCTTACCCTCAGCAAGAGTAGTTACTTTCTTGAAAAGATCTTCATTGTATTTGTAGGTGTGTAGTTTAGTGCAATCCAGAACACCAGTGCTAGCGGTAGTAGCACGGGCATAAGAATCTGCTGCCTTACGACACTCAAACTCTTTTACCAGATAGTTAACTTCTTTCTGAGCAGATCGTTTGAACTCAGTAAACTCAGCATCAACAAAATCAAACACTTCTGGGTTAGAGATATCAGACCACTCTTCTATGCAACGATCATGAATTTCTTGATTGGGAATAATAATATTCTCAAGATTCAACTTAGGAATCTCGGCATATACATTCTCAAACCCTTCCATTGATGCAAGTTCTTTGATTGAATCTTCTAGAGAATCTACAGTTTTCAATTCAATGCATTCATCAACAGTTTCACCAGAACCTTGAGGAATAAGTTGTTGTTGCTCTGCAGTTCCACCATAAGATTCACCTTCTTCAGATTCCGCAGATTCATTATCACCAGAATCATCAGAATCTGTTGATTCAATGGGACTCTCAGAAGACTGCTGTCCTTGCGATTCCTGCTGATGCTTTTGATGAGTATCAGTTTTTGCCTCTTCTTTACAGAAGTTATACAATTCTTCAGCAATATTCAGAACATCATCAAATGTTTCACAATCATCAACTTTTTTGACAAAAATATTTTCTTCTAAAGATTTGAAAGGAATTTCAACAAAATTGCCAATCTTGAAATACAGATTGATACGATCTGCAAGATTCATCAAATCAATATTTTCATTCTCAATGGCAAAGAAATCTTCGTCGGAAAGTTCTTGATAACCACGATAAAAAGTCTTAGGGATACCAGCGTAACGACGCTTCATCAGTTTTTCAATGCGAACATCTTCAACAATATTCACCAGTTGTGGAGGAATCTTTTTCTCCTGCAACCAATTGCGATCAGGAGTATAAAGAGCATGTCCTACCTCATGCCCAACTAACATGTCATAAACAACACTACTCGCCTTCTCCCACATCGGGAGAGTTAGAACACGAGTATGAACATTGAACTGTGCAGTTTCAACGTGACGGTGCTCTACAACCAGATCTTCAGTTGCCAGTAGTTTGGCAAGGTGCGATTTGATTTCGTGATTGACCGTCATGAAGTAACATTATTCGTATGGACTCATAATACGACGAAACCGCCTTATCTGGGCGGTTCATGTGGCGCTTCTTAAACTGTCTGAGTGCTTCTCTACGTGCTCTCATCGCTTGTGGTTTGAGAGTCCGTTTCTTATCCTTCTTAGAGTGGTGCTGCCAATTAGGGGTGTTCATCGGAAATTCCTTTGATACGTTTCCACTTATTATACATGGCTTGCAAATGCCACGACTGTGCCAAACTTTTTGCTCCGTTCTCTAGCAATTCAAGTTCTTTCTTGTTGCTAGTGAATTGTTTATATTCTTCTCTCCAATTCATTGCACAACACGAGAAAATCCTTTTACTTTGTCAAATTTAATCACATTCTCAAACTTATCATGAAGTTCCGATTTGTGAGAGATAACAAAGATGTTAGCATCTTTAATTACATATCGAATAATCTTAAGAAACTCATCAGTTCCAAATCCATCAAGAGATGAATCAAAAACTTCATCCATAATCAATAGGTTGGTGTTAACAGAATTTTTGACTCTAGCGACTTCTCTCCATGTAAAAAGTAATGCTAGGTCAATTCTCATCTTCTCACCTTCACTGAAGGAACTATAAGAGAAATCCTCATGAATAGGGGATTCAATAGTTTCACTAAACTCTCCATCAAGTTTAAAGTTGATGTAGAAGTCCATCATCTGCAGGTAACGATTTACCTGTTGATTAATAAATGGAAGATACTTTTTAATGATCTTAGTTTTTACGCCATCATCTCTAAGTAGAGAATAGGCAAAGTCGTGATGAACGACTTCTTGTTTTCTATCAGAAAGATATTCGATTGTCTTTTGGAGATTTTCCCTAAACTCTTCTAACTTTTCATGTTCAGTATTTCTGTTCTGCAGGTTACTGGTAATAATTTGAATTTCATGTTCAAGATCTCTGATTTGTCTCTGGTTAAGGCTAATCCGAGTATTGTTTTGAGAAATGCCATGTGTTAGTTTTGTGATCTCCTTAGAAAAAGTGTTGAATTGACGCTCTCTTTCTTGTTCAAACTTAATAGTGGATTCAAGTTCATCAAATCCAGCTTTTAGTTCTTTTGCCGTATTTTGAGCGTCACTAATTCTATTTAACCGAAACTCTTCTTCAATATCTTGCTGACAGGTAGGACAGACCGTATTTTCTGAGAAAAACTTATGTTCTTTAGTAATTGTGCTTACTTTTTGAGATATTTTTCCCCGAAGAGTGTTTAGTTTTGATAATTTTTTAGCAGCACCAGTAACACTTTCCTGCTCTTTAGTATATCCGTGAATGTTCTCTTCAAGGATAGAATTTTGCTTTAGATGATGAGAAACTTCATCATCTAACTTGTTAATTTTTACATTATTAGAATCAATATTGGCATTACCACGATTCTCAAGTTCTTCAATGAAGTTCTGCTGCATCTTCATTTTATCTCTGATCGTTTGTTTTTTAAGATCAAGAGATTTAATTTGCTCTTTCTTTTCTCTAATTTTATCTTTAATTAAATTGCCCATCGCAGAGAAGATACGAATATCAAGGAGATCTTCAATAACTTCACGACGATTAGTGGTAGTTAACTGCATGAAAGGCACAAAGGTGCTACTACCAAGAATAACGATCTGAGTAAAAGACTTATAATTTAATTTAAGAATACTCTGCTCTAAAACTCTTTGATTAGCACGATCATCTGCTTGTTTATGCAGAGAAGTTCCATTTACTTCAATATCAAATACATTTGGTTTAATTCCACGACGCACAAGATAATCGCGACTGTTCACAGTAAATTCTAACTCAACGAGACATTCTCTCTCGTTTGTTGTATTAACTAACTGTGGTTTGTTAATTTTACGAAATGGTTTATTAAACAAAACAAAAGTTAGCGCATCCAGAACAGTGGATTTACCTGCACCATTTGTTCCAATAATTAAATTCGTATTATTTTTCTCAAAATCAATCTCCGTTAGTTGATTTCCAGTAGAAAGGAAATTTTTCCAACGAATCTTTTTAAAAAGGATCATCTTTGTGGTTTAGGCGGAATAACAATATCGTCAGGAGTTACCACTGCATATTTGTAATTATACATCTTACAGGTCTTTATTGCAAGGTCATCATCTACTTCTATAACTTCCATGACCTTCTCATAATCAGGATCTTCCTTTAGAAGCATAGCATAGCGTTCTGCATCATCTTCATCCTCAAATAAAAACAAAACCTTATTTCCTTGAGCATCTTGAACGGCATATGCACCGTCATCTTGTTTGTCTTTGAGGGTGAGAAGAAACATGTTACTCCACTTCGCAAGCTTGCCTGTATAGATCTTGAAAAATGTTTTTGATAACACTCTTATCAAATTCCATTTCTGATTCTTCAATATATCGATTCAAAATTGATAGAGTATTTTCATCCTCATCAATTTCAAATTCTTCACTTTCCTGAATTTCAAAATTTTCTACAATCTTTAAATCTTGAATTCCAGAAACATAAAGTTTGTCAATAAACTTCTCAAATGCCTTCGGATTAGTTTTTTTCCTAACAATGACCTTTACAATTTTATTTTCATATTCAGAAGCATCAAACATCTGATATGGGGTATCCTCATAATAGATATTATAAAATAATTTATAAGGATTATTAACTGGAGTATGAGTGAGGGTATCCGTATCAAAGATATGAAATCCTCTTGTATCATTCACATCGTTCCAGAACATCTCATAAGGATTTCCTAGATAGAAGATTTTTCCGTTGTCTGACCGTGTATGATAGTGTCCTGAGAATACTTTGTCAAACTTGTCAAATAGTTTGCAATCCATACCATCTTCCATGACGTGCCCACGATGCGCTCTGAATCCGTTGAGCTCAAGGTGCCCCATCACACATATGCTATCAGTAGTTTTAACAACCTTGACAGTATCCTCAAAGTTTTCCGCATTGATCCAGGGTATAATCAGTATTTTTAATTTATCTAATGTAATCTCTGATACTTCACTATATGTCTTTATATTATTATAAGTTTGTAGAAGAAGTTCTGGGGAGTTTACATTATTGGTATTCTTATAATAGCAATCATGATTACCAATAATCATATGAACGTCATACTTCTTAAGTCTATCAAATACAACTCTCTTTGACCACTCAAGACTTTGATAATCAATTGACTTGCGACTATCAAAGGCATCACCCATATGAACCACAGTTGTTATTCCTTGCTCCTCTAAGGTCGGAAAGAACACATCATCATAGAACTTCTCAAAGTAGTCGTGGAGGTGCTTAGAACCCTTTCTAGCACCATAATGAGTATCAGTGATAATCGCAATTTTCATCTATTAGTCTTATACTGAATATTATCCTTGATCGTATTATACTCCGAACTACTACCAGAAAGCAAGCTATCGTCAATAACCATTACTTCATCAAATCCAGTGCGTTCAATAATTTTTGTTTTAATTTCCAACTGCTTCTTCTCTTTCTGAATGCGTCTCAGGAAGGCATAATGAATAATCTGTGTAAAGTATGCAAACGGATTCTTGGATTTTTCTGGATCAAAATTATGAATGTATTGAACACAATTTTCAATACCATCAGAAATCATGTCCTCACGGAACATGTAATTTACAAAGTTTGGTTTATATGAAAGGTGAGTAGCAATCTTCAAGAAACATTCACCCAGATAATTAGTGATACGTGGTTTTCCAATCCAACGCTGTGATCTATCTGCTTTAGTAGGTTCTCTACCGTCGTTATTTTTTTTGAAACTATCAGCAACTTTTGCCCTGTAGACAATTAGTGCTTCAAGCAACTCCTTGTTGTTAACATAATGTTCTGTCTTCTTCTTAGGCATGGCATTATAAACTTAAATATAGGTTGTTATTATTATAACATACAATTATGACTTGACAACATAGCAAATTTTAAGTAGAATATCTTTGTTAGGTTTGAAGAGACAGCTATAGCTTTAATTACTTAACATCTTTATCAACATCTTTTGGAGGTATTTTAAACATATCTTCTAAGTGTTTTCTTGCTTCTTCTACCGAAGTGAGATATCCCATCTTTTGAGAAATATTTACTCTACTTGATGAGTTTTTCAATAGAGATCCATCTTCATCATTATCGTCGTCACTAAGATATCTATCATAAACTTGGATAATTTTTTGATCGCTTGTTTCAGTCATTGTGATAATTTTATCGTAACGAATAACAAAAATGTCTTCGGTAGACATTTCTACCCAAGGTTTAATCTTTACTAAAGAAGTTCCATGATGATTAAAAGTTTTCATCGTGACAGGACTCTGTAAAATAATTACAGATTCATCACCACTATCATCAATAGAAACTAAAGCAAAAACTTCTTCTCCCGATATAAGTTTTATAATTGCGTAAAACTCTTCTTGCATATTAGTTCTTAAGTGGTATGTTTACAATATCGTAATTGAAATTCTCTTCACTATAAACTTTAATTCTTTCAATCAAATGATTAAGTGTATAGTTTTTCCTGGATTGGTATGATATGTCGTCAGCAATGTCATAGAGAGTTGCCTTTGTCTTATTATTGCCTTTTCTGAGCACGCGGCCAATAGACTGGAGATTCCGAATTCTAGATTTGGATGGAGAAGCAAAAATGACATTGTGGAGGTTCTTAATATTAATACCTGTACTGAACGTTCCATATGAAGCGACAATGATCGCGTTTTCTTCCTTTTCCGTGACCTCTCTTACTCTTTCACGATCTTCTACTCCCACACCACCATGAATAAAGAATACATGGCGATTATCTAACCTACCGTTATTTATCAATTCGTATAGTGGTAATCCATGCCCCTCAACTCTGGCAAAAAGAATAAGTGTATTACCTTTAAGATCTAAAGCAAGATTTCTAATAAATTTATTTCTTCTATCATGATTAATAATATATTGGACTTCATCCTCAAAGGTTTCAAATTTATGTGCCGGATGTTTCAATAGAAGCACATTGATATCCAACTTAGCAACATGTCCCTTTGCCATCAGTTCTTCTGTTCTAATAATTTTGTATGACGGACCAAACAATCCTTCTAGAACCCATTTGTGAGTCTGTGTCCCATCTAGTGTTCCAGTGAAACCGTAACGATATTTTGCATCGCTAAGTTTTGACATTATAGATATTAGTGACTTACTTTTGAACTGGTGTGCCTCATCCCCAACAACTACGTTAAATCGTTCAAAATATTTTCGAGGGAGTTTGTAAATAGACTGCCAGGTAGTGATGATCACTTGAGAATCAGTTTCTCTTTCGCGTCCCGCGTATATCTTGTGACAATATGAACCTACATCCCAACCATAGTCTGCAAAATCTTTATACATCTGCTCTACTAGGGAAGTCGTCGGAACAACTATCAGAGTATTTTGCCCTCGTTCAACGTGATATCTCACAATCGAATATATCATCAGAGACTTTCCAGAAGCAGTTGGGGATATCAACAACCTTCTATTATGCTTTAAGGCATCGTATACCCCTTCGATTTGATAGTCTCTAGGGGAATACTTACAAATCGATTTCATGTAGTCTGTTACGCCTTCCTTGCAGATATTTGAGTTAGACTCAAAAGGAAGACCATAATACTTGTTATCGCGAAACTCATAAGTATACTCATGGGTATCACAAAATCTTGTTACCTTATCTAATAACCCAACATATATCTCTCCATTCTGGGTATTGAATAGACGTATTTTTCCATCCCAATACTTATTTCTGTATTGAGGCATAAACTTTGCACCAGGAACATCGAACGTGAACTGGTCTGCTAATTCATAATAAACGTGTGGTTCTGCTTCTACTTTTAAATATATTTCATTCTTTTTTGAAATAATCAAATGAGACATAATTCATAAGATTCACCTATGAATATTTATTCTCCCACTTGATACTTGTATTCCAATATAATATGATCGGTCATCACATCTCCCTAAACTTAAAATCCAAAATACATCTATAAAGATCATCTCTTAATTTTTTAAGATGTTCTTGTTCTTCAGCAGGACGTGCAGGAGATCCTGGCCAAATTCTAATTGTTTCCTTGACCGAATGATATAGCAGATAGATATCTTCTATCTTAAGACCAATCATGTAGTCTGGTTCATAATCTTCATCTGGGTTAAAATCTTCTTCTTCCATTAAAATCCTGCTTGGAACTTTTGCCACTCAATGGCATTTTTGATCTGAAAAGTTCTGTTTGCCACTGTTTTAATAATTTCTTCCAGAAACTTTAATTCAGTATCATAATATTTAATTTTCATATCAAGGGTATTTAACTTCTCATCAGCATCCAGATATCTTTGGATTGCATCTTTTTCTCTAACTTTATATGGGAAAGGTTCAGTAACATAAACATCTGCAGGTGCTTTACCAGTGTAGAAATTATGTCTTTCCAATCTTACACGATTATAACTTTCTCTTGCCTTCTCTCGCAGAAGAGTAATAGTATTATATAATGTATAGTATTTTGAGTGTAATTGTGAAATTTTTAAAGATTCATTATGTAGGTTATCAGGATCAATAACAGAATCTTTCTGCCACATCTCCTGAATTTTGTCAAGGTTCATAGAGGTTCGCCTTCTGGATCTACTATATTGTAGATAGTATACTTGAAAGACACCTCTGCTGTAAAGTAGTTGACATCATTTTCCGTAGCATTAAATTGTAATGAAGTCAATGCTACAGGAAATAAATCTTGAAACTTAACCATTGCAATATCGCGATAGTTGCTATTTAAAACATGCAATGTTCCATCACAAAATTGTAGTAGATCATCTTTTTGACCTGTTTCTGGGTCTTTAGTAAGATCTCTAAACTGTTTAAAGTTATCGGGTACACCCAATCCAGTAATCCAATTATGAACGACCATGTAATTTTTAAGATCCTCATCAACTAAAAAATTCATGGTGAAGTCTTCATAAGTTACTTCATCACCAGGAATCTCAAGAATACGAAATGTTGTTCCTTGCAATGCAGTTCCTAATGCAATACTAGGAATGTTTGCCGAATTGGAGAAAAAATCTACTTTTTCTTTAGTTTTCAAAGTAAATTTAAACCCAACAGGAGATAAGAAGTTCCTATTGCGTAATTGAGTATCATAAAAATTTGCCATTATCAAGCATCAACAATTAAACTATACCACTCATCACTCATACCACTAATAATTTTATCAGCACTGTTTTTATCTACAGCATAATTTTCTTCAATAAGATGCTCCACTACTTTTTCGTAGTGTTCATGAATTTGTTTCGCTTCTCTAGGAGTTGGGTTCATTTTTCGATCTTAGTTATGTTCTATTTATTCTTTAATAACGGTAGCATTCTTAAAACCACCATTAGTTCCATCTGGATTTGGGAGCATAGTATCCGCACTTGCTTTTGATGTGTAGATCTTTCTTTCCGAATATTCATCGGACCATTGATCACCATCAACATGATAAACTTCGATAGATGGCATCAATGCACTTGATTTTTTAATGTGATAATTCGCCATTTTTTCTGTTTTTAAATATTTAGACAAAAAAAAGGATCCCGAAGGATCCCCCAGAAATATGTGAACCGTGATCACATGAGGTTGTCAACACGAACACGTCTGTAGTAACGGTTGGAGTTAACCTTGAGGCGACCTGCGCCTGATGTGGTTCCTTCTGCGAAGGGATTAGCAACCAAACCGTAACGGGTCTTGAAGCCAATTTTAGGCTGGAAGGTGTTTTCTCCAACTGCACGAACCATCTGAAGAGGAACGTATGGGCAGTAGAATAGACCTGCGTCATAAGGTGAAGTACCCTTATAACCAACAACGTAATACTGGTTAGCAGCAACGTTTGCCGAATAAGGATCGATATAGACCTTATACTTGCCTTGGAGAATACCAGCGAAGGTATTGCCAGCGTCATCAACGTTAAGGTTAGCGTTGAGTGCAGGGGTGTAATCAAGTACACCAGCCATGGTCAGTGCGGAAGCAACGTCTGCAGAACACAGAATCATGTTGCCCTTTCCTCTACGAGTTCTTTGTGCGATTGCGTTAGCATCGCGCTCGATTTGGAAGATAAGACCCTTGAACTTCTCAACACTCCAGCGTCCGTTGGAATCAACGTCGAGGTCGAACTTACCAGCGGTAGCAACGTTTGCTTGTGCGCCAGATTCTGCCGATTTGTAGATAGTTCTGATAACTTCGCGGTTGATCTCAGCAAGAATCTCAGTAGAGAGAATGTTTGCGAGTTCTGCTTCAGCGTTCAGACCGTGGATTGCGCGAAGATCCTGTGCAAGCTCAAGGCTGTATTCTGCCTTCAGTGCTCTGGACTTAGCGGTTACGGTGACCTTCTCAATCGAGAAAGCCATCTGGTTGAAGTGGTTGCTGCCTTCACCAAGTCCTTCAGAGTCCTCAGTGTCCATACCCTGACCAACTTTATATGCAAGTTGGGTTGAGTTGGCATCTGGGCTAAGAAGACCTGGGTTGGTGCCGCCTTGTGCGGTTGTACCGAAACCAACGGCAGTGCCGTCAGAACCAGAAACATAACCTGAACCTTGCTCTGCTTCTGTAGCAGAAGAATCGGATCCAGAGAATGCAGAATCTACTTCGTCGAAGAAGGTCTCAGGACCATTCTGAGATCCATACTTGGAACGCATTGCGAAGATCAGTCCAGTAGGACCGTTCATTGGTTGAACACCTGCAAGGTCATATGCGACCAAGTTAGGCATTGAGCGTCTGATCAAGGAGATCAGAACTGGGTCGAAACCTGCGGTTGGTGAGGATGCACCTGCAGAGAAACCTGCGGTTGCTCCAGAAGAACCAGTGCCATTTGTGGGTGATTCTGAAAGGAATGACTGCTCTTCGCGGGTCTCTCTTTCTTGGTTCTCTAACAGGATAGCGGTAACAGCTCTACGATGAGAATCCTGGATTGGATCCATTCCCTCATAGTCAAGAACTGGTGCCCACTTCTCCTGCAGTTGTTCAGAATTGAACATTTGCATTTGAATTTACCTCTTTAATTTAAAACGTTAGTTTGATTTACGTATAATCTAGAAATCACTTTTTAGAAACTCTGCTAAGAGTTTGAAGATATGCTTCCATAATGGAACCAGCTTCAGGTGCGGCGGTAGTAGTCTGCTCTTGAGTCGATTCTACAACCGTTTCAGCAGCATCTCTTTGAGCACTAGTTGCATTTTCTGAGAAATAAGAATTTTTCAGAGTAACTAGTTTCTCACGATAGGTCTCTTCACTATCAAACTCAACATTTTCTGCAAGAGAAGCGAGTTTTTCTTTCTGAGTGACTGCCAGTCCTTCAGCAACCTCTGCAAAAATAACATCTGCAGTGGACTCTGCTAACCTTTTATTAAGAGCAACGTTCTTATCGATTTGCTCGTTGAGTTTAGACTCCATTTCATCTAGTTTATCTACCATGCTCTCGATAACATCATATTTCTCTTCAGGGATTGATACATAATGTTCTTCAAAAAGACCCTTCATTCCACTTAGGAACGATTCGGTCATCTCGGTCTTAAGACCGTGCTCGATTGCAAGTTGGTTTTCTTCCAACCATTCTTGAGCAACGTACTCAAGATAAGAATCAGCACGCTCAGTAAGTTCAGTCTTAACAGCAGCAACTTCTTCAACGAGTTGTGCTTGATACTGAACTTGAATCTGCTCTTTTACTTCCTCAACCTTAGATTTGATTGCGGTTTCGAAGATTATGCGTGCTTTGTCTTGGAATTCTTCGGAAAGTTCTTCACCAGAGAACAGAGCGGCAACGTCTTCATCGACGCTGAATTCTGCTTCGGTTTCGTTTTGAACTTTTTCCTCAGTCTCGTCGGTAGCTTCAGCAACCACTTCTTCCTCAGTAGTCTCTTCTTCAGATACTACTTCCTCCTCGGTGGTTTCTGCTTCAGAAACGATCTCCTGATCTTCTTCGACATCTTCGGACTCTTCTTTAACACCAGCAGGCATACTGTCTGCTGATTTAGCGCCCTTATTGACAACATCCTTTACCTGTGCGAGGCTAGGAGTTTTAAGTTTTGCTGAATCGTCGTCGGGACGATAGTTTTCAGGGGTAGGACCGCCAAGATCTTCAACGCTGGGTTGGCCATCAGGTCTACCTGTGGTCAACTTAGGCATTGGCTCAGCAGCAGCAGCCCCTTTGGTTACTGCATTTTCCATTTCTTGTAAATTGCTACCTACGGACATGTGAATTTTGATTAATTAATAATCTTTATTTATTTATATTATTACAGATTTGCTAAGAAATCTTGGAACAATTGTAATTTATGTTCCTCAAGTGTTTTTTCATTAACAAGAGTGTTAATGTGGTTTCGAGTCTTTTCAGCAAGTTGCTGACGAAGGATTCCTCCTTCCCATACCCACTCCTTTCCTTCCATAATTCCTGATACAAATGCATCAGGTGCAGAAGGATCGGCAACGATATCAGCGGCAGTTGCCAACATGAAATCTTCACCTACAATTTTACACCCAGTATGATCCTCTTTGATTGAACCTATACCACGAGAAGAAACTCCAAGCATAACTCCCTCACCGATGAGAGATTGTGCAATCTTACCCATAGGGGTATCAAGAAGTTGTGCTTTTCCTCTAAAATTATTTCCCTCTTGTTTAAGAGAAACAATCTTATGTGAAACGCGATCGAGGTTGACAGTAGGTCCATCGGGATGACCCAATTCACCAAGAGCACGTCCAGTAGATACAAAATTCTCATTATATCTACCAACTTCACGGGCAAGTGTTTCAGTGGGATACATCCTACCATTACGGTTTTTAATACCACCTTGAAGGAAAGTTCCTTCAATAAAACATTTCTTACACTTACCAACTTTTTCAGTAATAAATTCTACTTTTGAAATTTCTTCTGTGATTAGTTTCATCTTCTTATGCGGTAAATCCTACTTTTGCACCCAATACACCAGCATTTGCAGCAAAAATGCACTGAGTTGGATTTTTTTCGAGATATTCTACAGATCCTGATGGCATTGTAAAAGAACCAATAACATCACCACTTCTTGTTGCTACAACGGTAACAAGATGTGCGCTACTGTGACTATTAACCAGACGAACAACAGTTGCCTCAGAAAAACTGACTGCGGCACCAGTTGTTGTAGGCAGAGCTGCCTCTGCACCTTTACATAAAGTTCTTGCCATCACTCCTCCGATTCGGCTTCTGTTTCATGATTAAACATAGAAACGGCAACTTCTGGACGCAAATTTTCAATGCCTCCTGCTGCTTTATTAAACAAAACATCCTTAATTTTGTCACTAATATCCGATGCCGAAGCATCAGTAGCAATCAAATCGATAACATCTTCCATGAAATTAATCGTATGGGTATATTTTTTATTTATATCTCTGCCGATTTAGTATCTTTTTGGAGGTTTGCATCGGTGATTGCACCGTCATCTTCTAAATCAGGTTCCATTGGAATATCACCTAAATCATCACCACCAGATAGTGGTTCTCCAGTGATCGGATCTACTGCATTTGGATCAGGAATAATACCATCAGCAATTTCTTTTTTAATCTGCTCATCAATTTCTCTAATTTCTGTATCCGTTTGACGTAAAATCTTACGGCGAACATGATCAACAGAATAATATTTACCAATATATGGTTCAATCGATGCAAGAGTTCCTAGACGCTCATTCATCAGTTCACTGTCTTTTAGTTCTGCAAACTGGTTATCGTATAAGAAGTCGTATTGAATATGATCAGAAATCTTTTCCCAATCTTCTGGTGTAATAATATTTTTTAAGATTAGCTGAGTTTTCAGCATATCACTAAACAAGTTTGCAAATCTTTTTCTCAGTCTACCAACAAATTTTGTGAATTTGAGTTCATCTCTAAGAATTTCTGAAGAACGACCAAGATTAAATCCACCATCAGAAGCAATTCTAGATTCTGGAACCCCCAGTGCTCTATAAAGTTTCTTTTGAAAATACTCAATATCAGCAAGTTCTCCTAGATTCTGACCACCAGGAAGAGTTGTGATTTCAGTTCCTCTACCACCTTCTCTTCTGGGAAGCCAGAAGTCTTCCATCATACTCATAAATTTACGATCATCACGAATCTCTCCGGTGTTCGCATCATAAACCTGCTTATTTCTATAGCGGTTCATAACATCACGCAGATATTGTTCTGCTTTCACTTTCGGTAGATTACCAACATCAATGTAGAAGATTCTACGTTCTGGTGCTCTTGATAGTCTGTAGATAACCAAGGAATCTTCAATCATTCTAAGTTGATTGAGTGCCTTGATTGCTTTATGGAGATATGAAAGAACAGAACCTTTATTCCTATCAACTAATCCAGAAGTGACATAGGTAACAGTATCTTTTGCCATTTTGATACTTTTCTGCCCACCTGCACCAGATGCCATTCCGATTGGAAAGTTTGGTTTTGGTGAATATACAAAGTATTCTTCTATTTCTGGATATAAAACCTTACTTGTTTCTGAAGTTCTAGAAAGATCAATTCCTTCCGCACCTTTTCTTAGTTTTTTTTCTTGGCGAATAAACTTCATTTTTGAGGGATCAATATATCTCAGTTCTTTAATCCCTTGTTCTGGTTTTTTAATATCGATTACTTTATGGTAATATAAACGTCCATCAACATACCAATTTCTAAAAATTTCGTGTGATTTTTTATCAAAATCTAATAGTTCTTTGATGTATCTAAATTCTTTTCTAATAATATCTTTTAGTTTATCACTTGCACTAACATTAGAAAGTTCAACCTCTACAGGTGAATCGTAGAGATCACTAACAATTGCTTCATTGACAACGTCTTCTACAGCATTATCCACCTCTGGGTGGATTGACATTTCTCTATATCTTTTTAGTAACTCGTTCTCGTTTCTATATGCACCTTCAATATCGACATACGATCCATAAAATCCACTAGCAATAAAATTATCAACCCCGTCCCCATTATTGGGGGGAACGGGGGATAATACTGTTTTTGATTTTGCTTCACTAGGCTCAATAGAAAATCCAAAGAGTTTTGCCATTTTATAATTTAACTGAGTTGTTTTATCTATTTATCAGTTCACTGCTGGGTATGCTGATGAATCAACACCAGAACCAACAGTCCAGTAAAGAACTTGGAATTCAACGGTGAACTCTTCAATAGTATCGGTAGTATCCATTGAGAGTGCGATCTCTGAGATATTTGTTGGGAATAATCCAACAAAATTGTAAAGTCTCAAAGTATCACCATTTCTATCAAGTTGCTTAACTAGAGCATCTGCAGTATACATTGATGGATCAACTTCACCAGATCCGTTTGTTAGTCTACTGATACCGTTCATCCATTGTTCAACAGATGTTCTGATTTGGAAATCAGCATCATTGAGAACAGTAACTGTCCAAGTATCGAAAGTTCTTTCACCAGCAACCTTAAGGATCCTTCCACGGAAAGGAACCTCAACTGGAGTGATATTGGAAGCAGGTAAATTTGCCGCCTTTACCATGAAAGGAACTTTACTTGCAATACTGGTAGTATTGTCAATGGATGCATTTTCAGCAGAAGGGGTTGCTTCATTACTCATGAAACCGAGTGCTTGACCTGCACCATTTGGAAAGTTTAATTCAACTTCAAACAGATTAGGTCTGACTCCACCTCCCGCTAATTGTCCTTTAAATTGGGAAATTGTTCTGAATGCCATTTTTTATTACCTCGTTAAGAGTACCTCTTGAGAATTAATAGAATTAAACGTTTCCAACCACTTCTGCGAATGAGACACCAGTTCTGGTGGCAACAAACGTCAGTCCAACAAAGTTGATGGAGCGTGATGGTTTAATAAAGATGTCTGCAACAAATTCATTAGAATCAATAACTGCTGCAGTGTTGTTAGATTCGTCACAGATGAGTCTAAACTCTTGAATACCACGCTTTGCTTGAACATCTCTGAGGAAAGGTTCAACAGCATTAACGAAAGAACTTCTTGTAAGAGGATCGTTAAATTCGAACATTACATCTCTTGCCGCACCCTTGATTGCTTCTTCAAGATAGATGAACAATCTACGAACGTTGATTCTATCAAACGCCGATGATTTGTTGAGTGCAGTCTTATCACCAAATAGTGTGATACCACCACCAGGTGTAAAGATTACTGGGTTGATTCTTGCACTATAGAGTCTATCTCTCTGTGTTTGACTTGGGTTGTAAGCAAGTTTTACAGCATTGAGAACAGCACCTCTTGCAGTTCCAGCAGGTGAGAACCATGGGAAGTTGGTTGAATCATTTCTAGCACACATGCCAGCAATGTCACCATTAAGTGGGACATAACGGAAAGTATCCGAAAATCTGTCATACATGTATTTGTATCCACTATCCAATATTCCATATGAAGATGAAGGAATCGGAGCGTAGAAATCTAGAACGTTTTGAGTGATGTCAGCAGCACTCTTAACGGTATAACCACTACCACTTGTAGTGAGAAGTTCGGATCTGCAAGGTGAAACGAATGCAACACAATCCTTTCTAGTATCGGCAATGTTGATTACCTTACTTGCAAGTGCTTGTGCAGAAGTTCTTTCATAACCTGCACCACCCATTAGAACAAAGTTGATGTCATAATCATCATTGTTCAGGAAGAGATTGTAACCAGCGGCAAGATCACCAGTGCTTGCAGCAAGTGATCCAGTTGCATCAAGATCTGCGGTTCCATCATAGTTTAAACCACCAGCAAGAGTTACCAGTTGATTGCCTGTTGCACCAAACTGAATTCCAGATGCTGCTTGGTCCCAACCAATATCTGAAGATTTGGTAAATGATCCACTTGTAAAACCAGTAGTAGTGATACCTGCAGGTGCTCCACCAGCAAAGATATACTCTGAAGATTCTGCGGAATACTTTCTCCAATAAGAGGTAGCACCAGCAGAATAAGTAGCATCGGATGCCTTGGAAAGTGCAATATGCTTTTCAAGGATAGTTCCTGCGTTACCAGTTACATCACCATCAGCATCAAATACAACAACGTGAACTTCATCGTGTCTTGCACCTTTATCTTCAGCATAAACTGAAGTTCCAGGTCTATCTGCTAAAGTGCTCCAAGAAACTGTAGTGTTGCTATTAATAGCAATGGTTTGATTGTCAAACCAATCTTGTTGAGTGGTTCCAGTTGTTGATGCAAATGCAACGGTTTGACCAGCAGTATGAACACCTAGTGCTCCATCTTTGGCGAAAGAATATGTTCCACCTGGTTGATAGTCAATGACAGTTGTAGTTCCTGAAGCAGAAACATGTTCAACAACTTTAACTGAAATCTGTGTTGCAGATGCTTCGGTAATGATTCCTTTAAGGTAACCATCAAGTGCTTCTGTTGTTCCAACACCAATTTTAGTTCTACCAACCATTGATTGGGTAATACCCATACCAACAGCAACACCAGTGCCAAGACCGTTGAGTCCAGAAAAACCACTGAGGATTTGGTCCGCTAAACCATCAATGATTGCAACCTTTATTCCATTACCCCAAGATCCAGGGTATTTTGCTGCAACTGTTATTCCAGGAATGACGTTCTCGTCATAACCCAGATTTACATAATCTTCATAACTTCTGATTTTAAGTGCAGAACCCGTTCCTGCATATGCGTTTTTAAGATCGGTATCATCAGATCTTACGACCTGAAGAGATCCACCATATGCAAGATATGAAGATGCCACCAACCACGTTTCGTAGTGGTTATCAGTTGCGTATGGACTCCCGAATGTGTTTAAAAGATCCTGTTCACTATTGATAAGAACTGGTTCATTGACTGGACCCTTTTCAAAAGGTCCAACAATCGCACCAATACCTTCGGCAGTTGGATCAACCCTTCCAATGGTTAGATCAACTTCCTTAACAATAATGCCAGGAGATGCTAAATTTAGCGGCATCTTAAGTTCCTCTCTCAGTCCTAGTTTATTCTAAAAATATTTATTAAAAAGGGTATTTTCATTGGGGAAACAGTGTGTGAACATCTACCAATCAGGATACGAATCAAGATATTTGCAGATATCTTTCGATTTTTTCATCTTTCTACTATTAATCACTCTTATTTTCGTACATTCTTTACATTCATATGAATATGCAGAAGGTCCACCACCCTTTCTAGTTTTATAATATCCATCAACTAAATCCTTTATCACTCCACATGATTTGCATTTCCTTTGTTTAAAAATTAAGTGTTCTAATTCAAACTCTTCATCAAAATCCATTACATATAATCCCACATGTAAGATTTATCACCATATTCATCAGCATACCAAGTTTCGCCCTCATTATCAGTGAAGGTTGATTCATCAAACCCATCTGCAATAAATCCAAACGGTGCCATATCCTGCTCTATTTGATTTTTTTGTTCTTCATATAATCTTTTACGAACATCATTATCAGTCATTTCCTTAAAGTATTCTTGAGCAACTAACCAAGAAAATATGACAAGGCACATTGCAAGGTCATCATTACAACCTTCTTCTGCTTCAAAAGAATTATGTTTTTGGGTAAATGTTGTTAATTCTGAAATAATTTCGTAATCTGAAACCAATATCTTATCATCTTCTAGGAGAGTTTTTAAATTTGAACATCCTAATTTTTTAACTGCTGCCGTTGTTCGCACACCAAGTTGAGATTTTTTACCACTAAATCCGGATCCAACAATTTGACCAGCACGTCCTCTCATAGAACACATGAGAAGATTTTCATTTTCTAAATCAAAATGTAAAATACTTGCTACTTGATCGCCAATATCATTAACTTCTACTAAAACGAATGAATTATTATATGCTCTTGTGACTCCATCAATAATACTAGGAAACAGCATTGGTTTAATTTCATTGTTCCTATATTTTGCTACTACCCTATATGGGAACTCTGTAATATCAAAAACGATAAATGCAGAATAATCGTTCCCCATCCCGCGAGCAACATCAACAGTAGTAAGATAGTTGTGTGATTCTTGCGGATCTTCATAAATGTCTAAACCAGCATTTCTTTGAATCGGTTCATCATAAACTAAATTCCTTAATTTTGCAGGATTAATAAGAGTATTAACGGATCCAAGAAATTCGCATTCAAATTCAACTTTGAATTGTTGCTCGGAAGTGTTAGCAATAGTTTGCTCTTTCCATACTATATCTCTACCAGGAACTTCGGACCAGTGAACATCAGTTGGAATATACTCATTTTTACCTTTTTCAGCATCGTGCCACATTCGGTAGAAATGATTCATACCCCTAGGAGTAGAAACAATAATTACCTTTGTGCTCTGTCCAGAAGAAATAGTAGGATAAACAGAGGCAAAGAAGTCATCAGCAATATGGTTTGGGATGAACGCGAACTCGTCAAGAAAGATGACATTATATGATCCACCTCGGACAGCAGATGAAGAAGTAGAGTTAGCTGAAATTTTGGACCCATTTTCTAATTCGAGAGAACCCTTATTCCAAGATATAATACCTTGTTGCATCCATCTAGGCAAGTTTTCATAAGCAAGTTGTAATCTTCCAAGTAGATCTCTTGCTGTAGATGCTTTGTTTGCTAAGATCGCGACGTTAACATTGTCGTTAAAAACAGCGTAGTGTAAAAGATATGATATACAAGTTGTAGACTTGCCAGTTTGACGAGGCATCTTGCATATATTAAATCTTTGATCATGAAAGTTTTGAATTAACTTTTCCTGAAATGGATACATGTCAAAGGGGACAAGACCATGATCAAGTGAAACGATTTTTATATAATTTCTTGCAAAATAAACAGGGTCGCTTTTACATTTGAGGAACTCAACGATCTTATCTTCTGTCCACTCAATCTGAGTATTTGCTTTTTTTAGGTTAGGATTACCAAGATAAATTTCACTCATACACTAACCTCAACAATTCCAGCGTTTTCGTGCTTTGCAGATTTTCTTGTCTGGGGTCTTAGTGCAATCAATGTTGTGCATATCTTTTTGACCCTTGGAACGAGAACAATATGATGAACGCCTCTTTGCGGACTTACTTCCCTTTTTTAATTTAGATGGTTTTGTTGTAACAGCAGTTTGCAACTTTGAACCTGGATTTTCACGCTTATATGTATTAACAGATTTTTGACTCATACCATCAACACCGTCTTTACGGTTTGATTTTTGCCAATCTTCCATAAACTGACTGAGAGTTTTATCACCCTCATATCCTGCCTTTACACAGCGATTATAAGTTTTACCAAAGAGTTTTTGAGTTCCTGTTTTTTTGTAACCCTTCCAACACTTCTTTGCTTCACCAAGCAATCGACTTCCAATACCATCTGTTGCCTGAAGTGGTGTTGTTTTGATAATATCAAATGAATCTATCTGAAGTGCTTTGAAATCATCTCTCCAGTTGGAGTGATCATATCCTTCTTTCTTGATGGAATTGCCCCAGTTGGCAGCACCCTTTTTACGGCACTTAACTAACGCACCTGATGCATAAGCAGAAGGCCATACAGAGTAACGAGACTTAACTTTATGATAGCAGGCATCCTTCTCTCCTGCTTTTTCTATTACGGTTTCTTCTTGTGTTACGTTCTTTGCCTTACCCTTTCTATCAGCGTTAGGATCCTCTCTACGCTTCTTAGAAGCACGCTCGTCTCTCTCGTCCTTGCTCATCGCTGCACGATCGTCAGCATCCCTACAGTAAGGTTTGGTGGTCTGTCCTGGTTGTTTTGCACATGGTTTCCCATCATACTTACCACCAGCCTGTTTCCAACCACCACCTTTAAACCAATCTTTAAGAGAGTATCCTTTGTCCTTAGCGGACTTACCATCTCTTTTTTCCGTGATGGTTTCTTCATTGGTTACATAATCTGCTGCAGTGTCAATATAATCTGCTGCCTTGGTAATTTTTGATTGAACCCATGCTTTGAGTTCACCCTCACCTTTTTTACCCATTTTCTTCTGAAGACGGGAAGCAGCATTCTTAATAGTTTTGAGTTCGGAACGAGCCATAGAATACTCGTGATCTTTCTTTTCTTCACTCATACCGCCACCACCATCTCCACCATTACCACCATTACCATTTCCGTCAGTATTGCCATTACCACCGTTACCATTTCCGTTAGTATTTTTATTTTCGTCAGATTCCTCATCCTTTTCGCGACGAAGCCATCCACCCATTCCTACACGATAACCTGTAGGAATTTTTTTGCATTTTTTATCTTGATAGCAGTAATAATAACCCTGCTTACACTTACTCATTATTGTCAGAGTTTGAATTACTATTATTTAGAAAACCTTGCTTTAGTAATTTTTGCAAATCAGAAGTTGATCCAACAAATAATGCATTATTAGTAACATTATTTGTTGTCTTTACTGAAGGGTCATCTTCTAAATCTTTCACTTTCTTTTGAAGATCAACTAATTTATCTGTTGTATCTGCAACACTTTTGATAAGTTGTCCAGCAACTTCATATGCTCTGGGACTTCCACCTTCCCCAGCAAGTTCCATGATACCATTGATCGCTTCTTGACCTTTTTCAATCAATGAATACAAGTTTGCTCTTGTATATTCATAATCCTTTGTAAGGTCTTGAGAACCTTTATCGGGAATCTTTAGTTCAGTAGGTTGCCCTTCTGTTTTAACAATCTCACACTTAGTGTTAAGAGCATCATCGATAGAATCAAATTTGTCAGACATAAATTAAATATCAATTTTTCTCGTTGGACTAAAGTCTGCTCCACTCTCAAAGAAATCAAGACTTTCGTTGAATCCAAAGTCATCACCTGGTGCAACGAGAGCATCATCGGCAGTGCTGAGAACATTGAGTTTTGATCCCTTACGGTGTTCTGCTGCGATTGTTGCGCTGTGTGCTCTCTTAACCGTTACAGAGGTGCTAGTTAACTTAGTTACCTTCATAATCTCACTATCAATGATAACTCTATTATCAACTGCAATACCAGAAGTATCGTTTAATTCAATCACAGTTTCTGTGAGATCAATAGTTTCTGTTGTTAATGATCCAGTATCATTATCATAATCTTTTCTTGCCTGTGGGGTAGCAGTATATCTAACTTGTCTCTTCGCTTTTTGTCTATCAGTATCAGAATAGTAATCAACTTGAACCTTACGGATAATTCCATCCGTGCTATCTGCAATAGGACCAAACAGATATGTTTTTGCTGTAAATTGCAATGTATAGATTAAAGCTCTGCGGGTGGAAAAATCACCTTCATAATCATCTTGAAATGAAATATTATCTAATACAACTGGTATATCTCTTTTTTCTCCGATTGAGTCTACTAACTCAACAGTAATATTAAATGCTGGTTGAAAATATGGAAGAATTTGCTCAACAATTTGAAGAGCGTCATTGTTTAATTTTGTGAGAATGTTTAACTCAAATCCAAGATTATATGGCACTGGCATATAAACTTTTTTAATTCTACTATTATCATCTACTGCCTTAAAAGTTTGGGTTATTGAAACTTTTCTTGTGGGGTCATATGAAATACTATTCATTTCAAAAGACATTCTTGGCAATGTAATTTGAACTGCTCTATTTAAATCTTCCTGCTGTTCTAATCTTGCCAAGAATTTTTGAGCAGGACCATATGCTAGTGGAACCTTAATTTCACTTTCAACATTTCCATTTTCATCATCATGTTTCACGTAAATTTGATTAAACAGAGTTCCAAAAGAAACAACTGTTTTTCTAATTACTTCGTGATAAAAATATGTACCTAACATTAATAATTACCAAAAGGATTCGATTCTGTAAAATCAACTATGAGATCTGCCTCAGTCTCAATAGAATCATTATCAGTATATTTATCATATGTATCATCATTGGTATAAAAATCTGCCGCATACGTCGCAGAAGATGCTGCACCAACAATCAATTCACCATTTGTAAATGTTCCATCAACATAGGAAATTTTAAGTGTATTAGATGCAGGAATCCATTCTTTGACTCTTGCTGTTGTTCTAGAAGATTCTCCTGTAATTAATTCATTGAATTGATATGTTCCAATACCTGAAATTGCTGGAGGATCTGCAACAGTGACTGTTGGGTTTTCTGTATAACCAATACCAGGATTAACAATTCTTACTGCAGTAACAACATTTCCTTCCGAAATTTCTGCCCTTGCAACTGCTCTAATACCATTTTTATTTGAATCTTCATTGGAGATTGAAACTGTTACAGATCCATCATAACCACTTCCACCACTAGTAATTGTAAATCCGGTTACCGTGCCTCCAGTACCAATAGTTGCTGTTGCTGTTGCTGTATTGATACCAGAAGATGGTGTTGACAATGTAACTGTGGGTGCAGTTTTATATTGTGTTCCTGGATTTGTCAATGCAATTGATGTAACAATTCCACTCGTGGTAGATGCCGTTGCAACTGCACCTAAAGATGGATGAGCAACCGTAACTGTAGGAACTGCAGGATATGCAGAACCAGCATTGACCAAAGCAAAGGAAACAACACCTTTATCTGTAGTTTCAATTGAAGCAGTTGCTGCTGCTCCAACACCACCACCACTATAAATTGTTATTCCTGGAGCAGAAGTATAACCAAATCCAGCGTTTGTTAATAAAAGTTCTTTTATTGAACGAACACCACCAACTGCTGTTGTTATAGCAACTGCTGTTGCAGTTCCACCTGATACTGGTGAATCATCAAACTGAATGATTGGTGTTGATGTGTAACCATTTCCATCATTATTCAAAAATACTTGTCTTACATAACCAGTATTGATAACAGGGGATACTGATGCGGTTTCACCAATTCCAGCAAGTTTTAGTGTGGTAATATAACCTTCATCTTGAATTTGAGTATCTATTTCATCAACAGATGTATTAATAACTTCGTCTTCATATTCAAAGAGTTCACACTTGAGTTGATAGACGTAGTTTTTACCCAACTGATAGAAAGGATCTTCGTGTTCTACAAATTTAACTTCAAATAATCTTTGTCCAAAAGGAAAATAAATTAAATCACCTTCTCTTGGTCTACCAGATACAATAATTTCATCATCACTTTCTCCCTCAAGAAACATTGCGATAAAATCATCAAACCTTTCTTTTGATATTGTAATTGTCAACTCATCTCTGAGTGACATTCCAAATTTAGTTAGAATATCTCCAGCACCAGAATGTCCTTCATATGTATTGACATATGCTTCAATAGTATAGTTATCATCAAATTTGGAAGTTTCAACTTCGTTTAATATAGTATCTCTATTGACGATCTTTCTCGGAATGTAGGTAACATCAACCCCATACATTCTAAGTTGCTCATTAATTAGTTCTTGAACAAGTCTTTGTTCGGACTGAGAACCTTGTAGAAAAAATGGGTTTAACATTATCCAATAAGATCTAGAGGTGGTAATTCGTGCTCAAGCATCATTATTTGCTTGAGTTGTTCTATTTCTCTTTCAGCATCTTCATAAATTTCTCTACCATTTAATTCAACACCACCTGGTAATTTAACTCCCCTAAATTTAATTAAATTTTGTCCCCATTGGCGTTTGATTAATGATGTTAGATATTTCTTAACAAAACTATCATTATAAACTTGAGTAAATGAATCTGGATCAAGTGCTCTATAACAATCAATAACTAAAAAGTCTCCAGCATTCTGTGCATTCCAATCAATATCAAGATACATTCTATCTTGACGCTTATTAAATCTGATTTGCTTATCAGTTGTTAATAAGAAATCAATATCTTCCAAATAACTCTTAGTCATTGCATATTGCAATAACTCAACAGAACTAAAGTAATGTAGATCGTTTAAAAATAATTGATATTTAATACCGAACATCCCACCAGAGATGCTACTAGTATCAAATTTAAATATCTTTTCAATTCCAATAACTGAATCTGGAACTTGAATGAAATTAGAATTTTCGTAAAAACTTGATGTGAAAGATCCAGAACCACTATCTACAGAAGTTGCTGTAGTGGTTACAATTCCAACACCAGTCGTTCCGTTTGCTCTTCCCCTATCAATATCTGCTTGCTGCAGTACATACTTAAGGTACATCCTCTCAACACCGTCAAAATGGCGCTCATTGAAGTATTGGGTGGCATCATCAACTAAATCATCTATTTGGTCATCATCAACATTTATCTCCAGTACAGGAGCACCTAGACGCCTTAAACAGTAATCAATTAATCCTTGACGTGTTGATGGTTTTGCCATTATTTTTCAACCTCTGAGTTCTGATAATCATCATTTTTTGTTGAAAGTTTTGATTTAGATTCGATAGTTACTGGTTCTGGTTTTTTATATTCCAAAAGTTCAGATAGTAATCTATTCTTTTCATCTTCAAACTCTTTTTTTAGTGTTTGAATTTTTGCCTCCAACAAAACATTTTGATTTGTTAGTGATGCTAATTTTTGATTATAAATGGTCACTAACACATTGATATCTACTTCACTATTCATAATATCTAGAAGGTTCCTCCATCAATTGTTGATGTCCAAGTTGGTTTGCTAGTATACGTAGTAGCAACATTAGTTGGATTTACGCTAGAACTTACACCATCATCAACAATATCGTTAGTTGCATCAAATGTTCCTTGAACACCAATTAACGTCACACTGTTTGATGAAGATGTTGTAGTTTTAACCATACCATACGCTGAACTATTATTTTGCTGCGTAATTTGTGATCCTGCAGATAAAGTTGCATTACCACTCAAAGTAAGAACAATCTCAGTAACTGCTGTTAATATTTGAGTTGAAGTTACTGTGGTATCAGCATCACCGGGTTGATTTGTTGATCTTTGGAGACCAGTGCTATCAAAATATACAATACCATTAGTATCATAATTACCGGATTGATAATAGATACCTTTGATATCTAAGAAACCTTTTGCTCCCCCAACAACACTATTGTTAATAGATGCATCAGGAATGTAGGTTAATCTTCTACTGTTATCAGCATGTGTCCCATGATTTAATACACCTGCAGAACTATCAGCGATAGAACTGTCATCCATACCAAAGAAACCAGTTTTGTTATTTCCAACGCCACTGCTTGTGTTATAGTCGAATGAAATACCACGGTCTGTATTGGTATCAAATCCGTGAGTTACTGTAATTTGTGTGGTTGTAGTAAGACCAGCACTTGTTGTTCCACTAAACGTAACAACTTTTGCTGCAATATCAATTGCAGAAACTGTTGCAATACCTGAAGCATTAATACTAGTTGCTACAAGAGTGTCACCAGTATTAATACCAACAACAGAATCTAATCTTGCGGTGCTTACACCAGATTGAACATTAGTGATGACAGTTCTTACACTGGTTACATCACCAAGATTCATGATGGATTCATTAACAGTAACTGAACTTGAGTTTACTGTTGTAGATGTTCCATCAACTTGAAGATCACCTTTAATTATTACCTTTCCTTCGTTACTAAAACCATCAGGGAAAGGATCAATATAAAGAGTGTTTCCACCACCAGATCTGGTTGAAATAACGTTAGATGAAATACCAACGTTATCAATAACAAACTGACTACCTGTTGGAATCAGATATTGTTGTGCAACATTCCATACCCAGGGAGCACCAGTAACCTGAACAGCATTAGAATTATTCTCATCATATTCAATCTTGGAGTCTTTACTGTCACCAAATACTAAGAACTGATCATCTGGGATAACAACTTCACCAGTGCCGTTAGTTCTTAATACAATATCACCATCTGTATCATTAGATGAAATTGTATTTCCATCAATGGTTAGATTATCAACTGACCATTGATCAACTCTTGGTAAACGAGTGATTGCTCCAGTTCCACCAGGATTTCCTCCGTTGTTCGTTAAAAGAACAGGAATAAAACCATTTGATGGTGTTGTTGGGTTATCTTGCCCTGCAACTAATCCAGGTGCAATACTTAAAAGATCGGTATAATAACGTCCACCAATTAATTGTGGATTTTGTGAGTTATCTCCAGCAAATACTCTTCCGCCCCTATTACCATGTGTTCCATTTCCAATGGTAAGTGCTAACTCACCATAATTTAGAGCACTTGGTGCAGAAGTACCAGTAGATCTTTTGACTCTAATGATACTCGCCATTAGAATGAGCCTCCATTAATATCTAAATTCTGTGTAGTTCCTGGCGTTAACTCTAATGTTGCGTCAAATTTATTTGTAGTGGAATTGAATACAAGAACCATTCCGTTCTCTAAACCACCACTTACATTAACATCACTCAAACCAGCAAGAGTTCCTGATGATTCTCCAGCAATTGAAGAAACAACTTTGATTGCGTTTTGTTGACCTACTCTTACTTTTATGTCTGGCATACCAGCTGGTAATTTTCAGGATCTAAAATATATTTATACGCCTTTCAATCCGAGTTTAGACACAACTTCTTGTTGCTTTAAAAATAACTTCATCGATGCCTTAAGCATACTTTTCAATTCATTGATATCATTGCATTCATCAATCTGCCTTGCTTGCTTTTCAAACTCAAACATCTTAGTAACTGAATCCAAAGAAATTTCGTTATGATCGGGCATTGATTAACTCCATAAGTAGATTTTTGATTTCGTGAACATCTTTTTTCAGTTCGGTAATTTCTTCCTTCTGTTTTTGACGATCACGTTTCATTTTAATATACTGATTATATTCAGCAGTATCACAGTTGACAATTGCACCTGAATCATTACGAAATAAGTTTTTATGACCCTCAACTGGTATCATGCTAAAGCAATCACTCTCAAATCTTTAAACTTAGCAGTGTATGCCTCATTTGTTCCACTCATTACAATTTTAATTGTAAATCCAACGAATAGGTCAAGATTATCTGCGGTAAACTGATACTCTGAATATTCACCATCTGTATTTGGATTTACCTTACTATCAGGTAAACCATCATTTAACGAAGTATCTATAACAGTATCTCCATAACCGTCCCCATTAGCATCGTTCAAATTATTATAACCTGGGAACAATTCATAAGTTTGTTCCACTTCACTGGAATCTGCTCTAATAAGTTTGTATAAAACTCTAAAATCACTAGAAGAATTTCTATATGATGAGAGTAATACTTTCAGTGTTGATGCAGGTCTTTGTAAATTAACGGTATTTGAAATATAAACTGAAGCATGTGGATCACCTGTATTTTGATTTGATCTAGAATCAACCACATAATTGGTAATTGGCCTACTTAATCTATTTCTAGCAAATACAAATGTTGCTGCTTCAGAAAGATCAACAACTGGAGAAAGAGCAGTATTATTTGTCTCCATTCTTATCCCAAGAGTCAATGATTTATTCTTAGGAAGAGATGTCAATCTATTAGTTTCGTTGATATTTGAGCATACAATTCTTGGTGTTGAAAGTTCGTTCACTTTATTGAGAGCAACAGATTCATATCCTTGATCTTGGAATGAAACTTCACTACCACCAGCACTAGTTCCAGAAACTGTTCTTAGTGTTGCAGAAATACTTGTGTCTCCTGGATTTACAATATTAAAGTATGGAATTATCTCATTAAATTGAATATTTTGAGATGCACTACAATTATTGCCACCAAAAGAACCTTCGGTATTGAAATTTAATTGAGTTGTTCCACCAGTTTTAGTGCTGGGTCTTTCAACCTGAAGATGATAAGTATCAATATTCCTCTTAGTAACTAAAGATTGATCTGTTGGCATATCATGCTTTCTATTAATACGAGTTAAAGAAACTCCATTTACTTCATATTTACGAATTTCATCATTAACCAGATGATTTCTAATTGTCGACTCATTTTCACCACGAGCAACAATTTCTAAAGATCCAACATTAATTTGTTTGTATGAAATAATTTCATCGTTCACGATGACATATCCAGGATTAGTTACAGTAACAGGAGAATCTTCAAATAATGCAAATAGTGCGGTATTTGCAACAGAAACTGTAGTATTTGTTGATACAATCGCAGCAGATATTTTACTAGATGAGGTATTTGGTTCAACACCACTAATATTTACAATATTACTGTTTGAGTGCATACCGTGATTATAATGAGAAACTTCAAATACATTTCCAGCATAAATTTCATCTGGAATTATTGATGCTCCTCTAACCACTGTTCCTGCCATAGAAACAAGAGTGTTTCCACTGTAATATGAAATAGTATCTCCACTATCAAATAACTCACCGTTCATATTAGTGAGATAGAGTGTATCGATATTTGGAACAGTATTGACCGATATCAAGGCACCATTACCAGTTCCAGCAACAGCACTAGTCGTAATTCCAAGTAAATCACCTTTTCTATAACCATTTCCAGTTGATGCTAGTGAAACATTACTTACACCATTTCCAGAGATAGTAATGTTTGCTGTAGCACCAGAACCATCACCAGAAATTGTATAAAATGGAACATTACTGAAAGTTCCATTTGAATAACCTACACCTACAGTGCTAATACCAACAGTTCCAACGTTTCCACCCACAAATTCAATAATACCATTGTTATCACCTTCAGCAACTTTAACGCCAGGAACAAGAATACTTCCAAGTGCCTGAGAAGTTGACATACCAACAATTAACTTACGTGGTAGGGTTTTGATTGGATTATTTACTAAATGTGGAATATTTGTATCTACTGAAGTGTAAGTGCTTCCAACTGAAATTGATGGATTATTAAAGTATACAATCCCAGATGTAGTGGCAAATTCTGCTTTGTATAATTTAAATTTTAAATCTTCAGAAATTACTGGAGACCAAACAGATCCATTTTGTGGTTTGTATAAGTTACCACCAGTATATTGATTAGAATAGATTATCTGATCAGCAGCAGGATAATTTTGAGTTGCTACTGTTGGTTGATTTGTTTCACCAACCCAAACTTCATAATCATCAGATGTTGGACATGATAAAGTTAAAGAATATTGTGTATCAGATTGTAAATACAGTGGAGAAGGTAGATTTACAATTGTTTCAGTTGTTCCATCTGCAGAAACAGTAATATTTGCAGGCAAAATGCCGACCCTAGCAAAATCTTGAATAACTTTATTTTTTGGTGTTCCTCCAATATCAGTTTCTCTTATCTCCACAAAAACCTTTTCAGTTTCATCTTTTGCTTTAAAGAAAAGACCAATTTTGGTTAAGAAACCACCAGTATTATCTGTCCTGAACGTTTGTGACAGTGGATCTCGTCTTGTAGCGTTACCAGTCAATGCTGATGGAGGTCTTCTAACAGTAACACTTTCAGTATACACATTAGAATTAACAACTCCATTATTATGGAATGTCTCTTGAGTGAATCTTACATTAGTAGCATTGGAATTAATAGAACTACTAGTTAATTTAAGTGTTTTTGAACCCGATTTAAAGGTTACTGCTGGTGCAGGAGAAGTTAGTGGATTTCTGATGAATAAACAACCATTTAAATCACCAACTACATCAGTTGTTAATGATTGTCCAGAAACTGTTGCCTGTGCAGAACTAGTTTCACCAACTAGAGTCATATTTTGAGATGCATATCCATAAAATCTTCCATCACCATCATCAGCAAGTGACATTAGATCAACATTGATTAATGGGGAAGATGATGAATAGACTGTTGCAATATCAAGTGATGGTGAATATGGATTTTTGCTATAAACTTCTGTGGGATTTAGATAAGAACCAGATTTATGATTGGCATTTGTTAATCTGAAAGCACTTACCTTTCTTCCATCTTGATATCCATATACAATTTCACCTGCTTGGAAGGATCCAGAAGACATTGTTACTTGTAGAAGTTTTGGAATAACATCTATATTAGAACTTCCACCAAAGAATGAATAATGATTTGTTGATGGTTGTAGACCACTTGCTTCGAAAGCAATATTTCTTGATCTTAGTTTATTGTTTATTTCAGAACTAGTAATTAAATTACTGATATAAGTATTGGACCAATCACTTTGTGATCTTAAAATTTTCCCTGCCTGAACATTTAATGTCCTTGCCCAAGTATCTGAAGATGGAGTAAGTTTTACAACACCATTAAAGTTTTCAACTCCAAAAGGATTTACTTTTTGATCTTTGGTTGCAAAAGACTGTTGCACATCAGTCCATTCAACTGAAGAATAATTCAAAGTGACAAGATCACCCGTCTTCTTAACACTAGGATCACTTAAAATGAAGTCTGATGAAAAATCTAATGTAGATAAATCTTCGGTTGATATTGGAGATACTCTAGATTTTAATGAACTGAATACTAAATCAGATCTCAACTCGGTCTTACTTTTATCAATAGTAGAATTTGCATCTGAATCTTCAGTATTGATAAATTTAGTTCCCTTAAAGTTGTCGACAAAGAAACCAGATTTAAATTTATCCAGTCCATCAATATCTCTAACTTGAAGTGATTTTGTATCTAATTCGAGTAGAGTTAATGAAGTTAATTCTTCTACGTTTTCAATACGATCCTCAAGTTTACGAAGATCCTCCATTGTATATCTCTTATTATTAGTAAGAGTAATCTTTGCATCATCTGGATCGTAAAGATATGCTGGTAACTCAATAGTTCCCAGATCCATAGATTCGTCAATAGAAGTTGGTTCAACTGGATTAGTTGATGCAACACCTTTAATTAGAGAAACCTTACCATTCTTTTTCAATACTACCTTATCGATTCTTGGTAAATAATGCGAATATCCAACACTAAAAGACTCATTAGGTGCAACAATTAATGAGGAGTTTGCTCCAAGTGTAGAAAAATCTCTACTTCCAAATACAAATGGCGATGCTGTAGTCGAGGTAAATGGTGCAACTCTTGGTCTAAAATCTAAGATATTAGTTGCCCTAATATTACCCGAAAGGAGTGGAATATCTTCACCATACCTCTCTGTTCCATAACTGTTAACAGTATAAACATCTCCAGAATCACTTGAAGGCACCAAATAATAATCATAAATTACAGTCAATCTTCTAGATGGAATATAAAAATCAGATTTTCTTACAATTCTAGAATAATCATAATATTGATCTCTTTGCCCTTTATCTAATACATAATCATTTGTTTTATTAACATATGTTCCTTTATTAACTGCAAGAATTGATGATCTTATATTAGACTCTGCAAAAGAAACGGATTCATTTGGTGAGAATCTATTTGCATTTAGATAAACAAATTCAACTTCTGTTGATGAAGATCTAGTAACAACTTGTCCAACAGCTCCACTACCCCGCCCAATAATTTTTTCACCCAAGATAGATGCAGTATCAAGACTTAGACCAGATCCAAATGTAAGTTTATCTAAGATAACACTTCCACTATCTACAGATTCGTAAATAGCAATAACTTTATTAACATCAGGGACATTTAAAGAAATTTCCCTATCTTCAATACGAAGACCGTGGAAATTATTTTGAGTTAATCCTGATTCAGTTGCAAGAGCACTATTTGCACTCTTTGCAATTTCTAGTTTTTCACTTCTAATATAATTTTTTTTCTTACTTAAAACTGAAACTTTCTTTGCAGTGGCATTTACAAAAACATTCGATTGATTTGCAATCAATCCCTTCAATGTAACACTTTCACCATCACCAGAAACTACGACTTGCTCTGCAGCAAGATCTGCGGAAATTCCAGTAGAGTATATAACCGAATATCTGTTCAATGCATATGGTTCAAAGAAAGAACTAGTGATTCCAATATCAGATTTATTAAGAGTTATAGAACCATTATTATCCGAAGATTGTGATATTGCCTGCCTTCTTACTATTAGATCTGAGTTGGTTAGAGAAACATTTGAAATATTACTAGCATTCAGATTTGAATAAAGTTTAGCTCTGTCAGTATCAGCAATATCTGGAGTAAGAACTTTGAATGTATAATTACCAGCAGTGAGTGCTGCATTGTTTATCCCAGCAACATTGTGAGTAGATGCTAAAGTAATTGATGTTCCATCCGTTGCAATGCCAGTAATTCTGTTAAAGTTTGGAAGATTTTGTCCATTAACAGTATACTGAACAATACTATCTGTTTTAACACCTACAAAATTTCTACCTGCAACTGTTGAAATACCAGTTGTAGGTGCAATTGATATAATATCAGTAGAACTAAAGTTTGGTAAAACACTTTCGGTTAAATAAGCATCACCATGGAATGCTGTAACAAGATTTGTATTAGTTGTTGTTTGGAATACGGATTTGATATCTTGAATACCAAAAACTTTTATCTTTACAACTGCTCTACTGAGAGCAGGACTTCCATTAATAGTTACTTGCTCACCTACACTAAATGATCCAGATGTTTGCTCTAATGAAAACTCACTACCAACATGAGATGCAACATATCCACTAGCACCACTATTGGCACCTTTAATATATGATCCAAATGGAATCTCAGTAACAGATGCACCACTACTAAAAGTCAATATCGTATATGTTTGAATATCCCAAAGGAATAAATCCCAAACATTTCTTGTATCTGAAGTATCGGAATCTGCAAGATCAAAAGAATATGCCCTTGCCGTTCCAACCTTTAAACCAGTTCCGGCATTTGCATCTGATGGATTATGCCTTCTATTGAATAATTCAATAATGTGATTATTATTTAAATTAAGACCAATTGCGGGAGTGCCCGAAACATTATTCAGTCTCAATCTATTTCCCATAGTGAAGGGAATGGAAGATGTTGCAATAGTTCTTGTAGTTCTTGTTTTTGCTACATCTAGAATAGTTGTGGATGTTTTCTCAACATCATATCCACGAACATATGCTTTTCCAGGAGAAACCTTAATTGCTAAGAGGTCTTCTGTAGGTGTATTTCCTTTCTCTGTGATTTGACCAGGAAAGAAAACACCATCAGATCCCAATCTATCATTGAGCGAATTTTCTACTTCAATGTTGAAAGGATCTACAGCATAATTTCCAGATTCTTCAAAAGTTCTCTTGGCAATATACTCTTTAATTTCTGAATATTGATTAGTATCTTGAATTTTTTTAACTACACCATCAGATACTCTTAAGATTTCAACAAAATCTTTATCGTCAGTATCAGTTAATCTTTTTTTGGATAATTTTGTAGAAATTCTCAATCTATCTGCACCTGGAGCAGCATAGTTTGAGAATCCTCTAGCATTATCATATAAAGAATTATCTGCTTGTGCATCAATAATTGATTCTGAAATTGATAGACCAACTCTATATGAAGGTGTATTAGAATATTGGTCTAGAATTATAGTATCTTCGGCAACATTTACAAAATGACCTCTAATATAGTAAACACCATTCGAAATAGAAACGGCAGCTGCCGTGAATGTTGCTTCTGAATTAATTAATGTTGCAAAAGTATCACCAGAAGATATCGTAGTATTTCCATATGTTACACTATCCAAGGTAACAAGGGTTTCTGCATCCGTAAATTGTGAAATATTAAATGCGGAATCTGACGTGATATATTTTACATATAATGTATAATCGTCAGTTATAGATTCAGTATTTTTTACAACATTTTGAACAACTCCTGTAATTTGAGAAGTTTGTCCTTTAATTCTCTTACCAATTAACTGCTCAAGATATAGACCAACACTTAGACCAACGTGTGTTGGGTTAATTTTTACAGCATAATATGACGAGTTATATGATATATTTCCCGGAATTACGATAGATCCATCTTTAAAGATGTGATTACCAAATGATTTAATTTGGTTTTGTAATATTGACTGTAAAACACTCAGTTCTCTGGCTTGAACTGGAAATCCTGGTTTGAAAAGAACCCTATAGTAATTACTATTGGAATCAAAGTCGTCATAATATGGGGAAACATTTAAGTTTGTTTTTTGTGACATTTTAGAATTCCAGTACTATTTTGATATCTTCTTTTTGTCTTGGGTTTCTTGAGACGCGAGGTCTATTATCAAGGTAGATAATATCCCCTGATCCTTTATTTATCTCAGGAAGAGCAACCCCGTTTGTAAATTGAGTTGCTAAATTTACGTTTTTAGTTGAAGTAACTGCTGTCGTAATTCCAGTGAAATTTTGATCGATTGTTCCACTAAAACTATTTGTTGAGGTTACTGTTCCACCATCTTTTGAAAAAGAAACTTTTTTTGCTTCCGATAAAACACTCTTAGAATCTTTTTGATCATATGAACTAGCATTAAGATACAAACTTCTATCTTGGAAGTATTTTAAAACTTGAGTTTCTGTATCATAAGAAGCAAGATATCCAGTTGCAGTTCCAACTCCACTTACTGTTTGGAAAATTTTATTTCCCGGATTTGCGTCTTCTGCGTTTGAAACTGAAGATAGTTTAAATCCACCAAGATTAGAAAACTGACTTTCTTTGAATACAGAAGATGCTGTTCCAACTCTACTTGGATTTTTTGTGATTCCGATTTGTGCAAATCTTGTATCTAATGGGAAGTCTTTAGTAGACGCATCAAAACGAGCATAGATTAAAACACGATCAGTTCCCAATTCTTCATATACGTTATATCCGTGCCCTCTAGATGGTGGAATAATTGGAATTAGATGTGCAAAACCAGTAGCACCTGAGTTGATAGTAGATAAATCAACTCTTCCATACGTATATCCATTTCCACCCGCAGAAACAGTTACTGAAGTAATTTTACCACCAACTACATTCACAACTGCTTTTCCACCTACACCATCACCTAAAATATCCAATTCAGCGTCTGTAGTATTATAACCAGATCCCTGTTTTTCTACGTAGATTTTTTTAATTTGATTTTCATTAATTGTAGAATCACCATTATCTCTAACAGAAACAATTTGTTGCTCTGTTGTTGTTTCCCAATCACTAGGAATTGGAATATATTCAATAGAGTCAAATTTTATAATATCACTAGGAGCAACTGTAAATAAGTATTTCCAAATATATCCATCTCCACTCTCACCTGCTCGTGATGGTTCCAAATCAACAAATGTTGGTTCATCTTGGGAAAAATTTCCTGTTGAATTTACTTCTGAAGATCCGTTATCTATACAAACATATACTCTAAAATCATTATTAATTACATAGTAATTTGCATCATATAATCTAGAAGAGTTTGTTTGTGGTGAGGGATTATCCAATCCATAGTCATGCCTATACATCTCATAGACTGTTCCCTGCTTCCAGTTAACTCTCCTTACAAGTCTTCTAATATCATTTTTGGTAATTCTCTTACCAAAAATCATAGTATCTTTGACATGACTTAGGTAGTTTTTATTATCTATTGGTGAGGGAGTATTAGTATCCCATGTAGTAGATCTCCCAAATCCAACATTTGCTGAGGGATTCACAAGACTCAAAAAAACGTAATAAGAATTATTGGGATCACTAACGGAATCCACAAAATTCTCAGCATTTAAAAGTCTAAATTGATCTGTAACAATCGCAGCCATATCGCTAGCTTTTTTTTATATTTATAAATGATTAACCAAGATCTTTTCTTAGAGATCCATTATCTCTAAGTCCAAAGTCTCTTCTTTGGATTGTTGGATATGTTGTTAGACCAGAATTTACGGTAAATCCAGAAACTCCGATACCAATAGAAGTTGATCCTCTCGCAAATCCAGATAATCTACCCCAAGAGAATGATCCACAATATGGACCAGTAATAGTTCCAATACCAATATGATTGGTGGTTGAAAGAATATTTGCTGTTACAATTCCCGTAAGATTTTGTCTAGTAAATGCGTGAACATAGTATATATTATCAGCAAATGTTGTTCCAATACCAACAACAGCATTATCGTCACCATCAATAGATGTAATTCCTGCGCCAACAGATGTGTTTGAAACCATAATTGGATAACCAACTTCCAAAGAATCAATGACTGATGTAGAATCAAATTCTAAGTCAAATCTAATTGCTAGTGGATTACCACCAGTTCCAACACTCGTTGTAATACCTGTAATAATGCCACTGTAACCAGAAACAAACTCGATACCAGTAATCAGTTCATCTTGAACAACAGGTAGTGCTGTAAGCAAATCTGGAGATGCTGTAGATGTATATCCAGAACCAGGGTTTGTTATTGAAATAGAACTAATAGTTCCTCCAATAGAAACTGTTGTAGATGCAGTAGCGCGAACTTGGTCTTGATACAAACCAAAATCAAATGTTCTTACAAGTGTTCTGGTATTTGCGGGAGATTTATTAAGTTCAATAGAATCTGTGCCAACTCCAATTACTGTAAATGTCTTATCTAAAATTTCCAGTGCCCCATCAAATGCTCTATTTAAAGAATGTCCAACTCTAATTGATGTCGGATCAATTCCAGTTATGACTGTGGATCCAATACCAACTGTTCCAACCTTATCTTTAATTTCTACTTTAAAGATATCAGTTCCAATACCACCAATTGGTGTTGCAACAACAATGGTAACATTTGATCCAGAATTGTATCCACTACCACCATCAATAATATCAATAGATGAAATTGTTCCAGCAGCAGATACAACAGCAGTTAAAGCACACGCAACAGGTTCTGGATCACCAGATACTAGTAATCCAGAAACTTGGTTGATAGTTATTGCAGATTCATTTTCTTCATAATTAAATAGTTGTGCAGAATCAACAAAAATTTGAGTGTCTGTTGAAGTAAAATCTTTAATTACTTTAGCAGTTGGAAAAATCATACCCTCTAAAGAATCTCTAGATTTTGATTGTACATTATCACCAACTAATAGATCTCTTTTTTGTTTATTCCACTCAATTGGTTTGTAATTAGTTTCATCGATACCATCACCAAGATAAATTCCAGTTTCAATAGTATCTGCAGATATAATTGAAGATACAATTCTTGAATCTTGTGAAATTGTATTGACACTTAATGAATCATTCTTTAATATTCTAATTTCATCGCCAGGTTTAATCGTCTCATCAACATCAACTTCAACACTGTCAATATTTCTAGTTCCTCTATAGAAGAACACGTTAACTTGATCTTCTTTCTTAGGTGGTTCTAAGAATGAGAACGTTGTTCCTCCTTCAAATGTATATGATTTACCTGGTTCTTGCATAACACCATTAACATAAATCAATAGAATCGCATCAAAATCAATGAGAGAAGATGCTACATCAGAATTATTTTTTTCAAAACTGAGTAGTTGATTATTTTTAAATAACGGGAATCTAGTTCTTATATTATCTTGTCTAGACGCATTGCTATCAATATAATCAAATTCACCCAATTGCCATGATGAGAATGAGTCATTAAATACTTGAGTCACAGTGAAGTTAATGTCTGAAATAGGTGCTGATAATCCTGCAGCAGTAACTAAACCGACTGGTTTAAACACATCACCCTTTCTGAATGAATAACCCGGATTTGAAATTTGAAATCTATCAATTTCGAAGTATGATGTGCCAATACCAACAGATGATGGTGATAAATCAAATGTTATTGATAAACCAATACCTGTCGCTGTTGTTGCACCAATTCCAAGTCTTGATACTCCAGTAACAGATAGATTTTCATAAGATGGACTATCAACTGATACAACTGGATTGATATACCCACTACCACCACCAACAACATTAAATGCTAGTGTTCCACCAGCACCGACAGTAGCGGTGATATTTGCACCAGTTCCTGCTCCACCAGCAGGACCAATATTTACAGTGATTGTATTTGTAGTTGCTGCAGTAATTGCAGTATGAATACCAACAACAGGATCAGTTGATCTTGGATATGGATGATCAGTTTTATAACTATCCTTAGAACACTTGAATGTAAGCGACTCTCTTGCAATCTGAACTTCGTCATTAACTGTTAATCCATGATTTGGAACTGTCAATACAAGAACACCAGAATGTGATGTATATTTTGCATTTGTTGGTGTTTTGCTATTACCAGCAACAATAGAATTAGCAACCGCACTTACAAATGTATGTGCATATTGTTCACCAACTGGAGATGCTCCAACATTAACAGTAACTGTATTTGCAGTTGTTGTGATAATATCTAATGTTGTACCAAATGCTTGATCTGTTGTGCGTGGATATGTGTGATTAGATGAATTACCATCTTTAGTGCATGTAAATGTTAATGAATTTACTGCAATAGTAAGAACATTATCAGTTGTTAATGTATGAGAACCTATAGTAAGTCTTAATGTTCCAGTAGATTGATTGTAAATTGCGCTAGTTGCGGTAAATACTCCAGCAGTATCATCAGCAATTGAATCTGTTTGAGATTCAATAAATCTATGTGCATATGCGAGATCAGTGATTGCAACACCAACAGGTCCACGATATCCAGAACCAAAGGTTAATTGTGGGAAGTATTGACGAATCGTTCCACCAGATTCATATGTGTGTGGAATCGTGCTTGTCCCAACATTAACTTCAAATGTCTTAGTAGATGAGATTCCAGTAACTGGATATTCAAATCCTTGAGTTCCATCTGGGAATATTGTTGTAGTTACACCAGCATGTGGTGCAGCACAAGAGAACTCTAAATTATTTAAATATACAAATGTTCCTGATCCACTCAAATTGTGTGGTGTTTGTGTAGTAATCTGAAGAATACCAGTTGATTCAATATAACGAGAAGTGCTAATGTTGATTTGTGAAGAACTAAATGTGGAAACACCGAGTACACCAGAAATTGATTTTCCAGCACCAATAGTTGGTTTTACCTTAGCATTAACTAGTTGTGCATATCCAAGACCACCAGTGGATGCAACAGAGATTACAACACCACCTCTTGGAATTTGATTTTGATTAACATCTTCTTCAGAGATAATTATCTCGTTAGTTCCTGGTCTAGTGATTCCAGTAAATGTAACACTAGAAATTCCAGTTACTTCACCAGCACTAAAATTATAGTTGTTACCAGTGTTATTAGAAGTATCGGGAGTCTGGAAGATATCGTTAATGAACACTAAGTTACTTCCTGCTTCCAATCCGAGAGTATTTTCTCCTTCTTTATAAACACTGAATGTTCTTCCAATCCCGTTAAATCCTAAAGAAATATCATCATATACTGTATTACCAGTATAATCTTGTCTTAGATAAACTCTGCCATTAAATGTTGATTTTGGAAGAGATAATGCACTTTCATTTAATCTGTCATTATTTCCCTTACCATCAGGTGCTTCAGTGAAGTGAATCTTATTGCCAACAATATTGAATGCTCCCTTGAAGATTCTTGCTTCTGAACCATCATTATGTGCTGTTGCTGAAGTTCCAACAAATCCTCTAGATACATGAATAAGTGTAACTGTTCCAATGCCACTAATTGGACCTGATGTTGTAGTTCCAAATCCTACGTTTTTAATTTCCAAGAACTCTTCATCCACTTTAAGAATATCTCTCGGTTTAATTGAGGAAATACCAGAAAGTGATATGAAAGAAACAGCGGCACCAATAGTTGATCCTCCATTATTTTCCAAATTGAATACTAATGGAGTATATGCTAATGGATATTGTGTTACACCATCGATAGTAATAAGTGCTTTTTCAAGCTTCTTCTTCATTTCAAGTTTGTGACGATTTCCAGTTCCAACATCAGTAAATGTGAATCCTATCCCACTTCCACCAGCAGTTCCTGTCAACTTAAATGTATCCTTAGAAAGTCTGATTGCATATACTCTGGAAGGCATCTTATCGGTAGTGATACCAGTAGTAAACACTTCTCTAGTTGTCGATGCAGTAGAAACATTCGACATGGTCACTGACCATTTTGGATTATCAATATAATAAGTTCTATCATCACCACCAACAATCGTTGTAGATGCTGTTACAGAATTAATACCGATAGCGATGATAGTACCTAATGAAGTATTATTACCAGAGAAAATTCCAGAACCTATTTTAATAACTGAGGTATTACCAATACCAGTAATTACTGTCGCACCTACACTTACAACATCACCTTGGAAGTATGAATTGAAGGTTTGAATACCCGTAATTGTAGTATTTGCAGCAATTCCATCACCAAATAGTAGAGCACCCGAGGTTAAACCTGTTGAATTTGCAATACCAGTAATTGTAGAGAAACCTGTTTCAACAATGTCTCCAGTAAATAAAGTTCCATTTACAACAGTGGTTCCAATACCAATAGAAGTTGCGGCAATACCAAGTAGTGTTGATACTGGAGTATAAATCAATTCCTCACCAGTTTCAAAGAAGTGATCATCAATACTAATAACACCAGTAGATTGGTTTAATTCATTGGTATTTACTGGATTAAATCCTTTTTCATAAATTGGAATGGATTTATAGTTCAGATCAAAATCAGTCTTATCTTTACCAAAGACATTAATAGAACCATAGAAAGAATTCTCAAGATCTTCAATAACGGTTCCTACGAGATATGCTGGTGGAATATTAAATTCGTCAATATCAGCATAAATGTGCTGACTGTATGCCTGATGAGTAATGGTATCGGTGGCAAACTCTGGATCTGGATGAAATTTAATAATTACATTACTTCCGACCATTTCTGAAGAATATGTTCCAATACCATTGGATGTATTGACATTAATAAACGGTGACGATTGAATGGAAGTTCTTTGCTGATCAGCAACTACCATTACATTCTGAACCACAGTAGTTTCACCAATACCAATTTTTATAATTGATTTTTGACTAAACTGTAATGTACTATCAAATTCAAATACAGTAGAAATACCAACTGTTTCCTTTAATTGTGAATCAAACTTTGCAGTTCGTTCTGTTCCTGGAATTTGACCAGGAACCAAGAATCCATGAGTTGCAACTCCAGCACCAACAGTTCCAATTCCAATTGTTTTTGTCTTGACAAGTAGATTGTTATTAATATTATTTTCAAATTGAAGTCTAATAACACCACCAGAAACATTTAGTCCAAATGTGCCGATGTTTGCACCAGAGAATGATGATGCTGGTATAGTATCATAATAGAATTCTGATATATGATTATCTTGTCCATCATGATGAGCAACCACTTCAAAGTAGTTCATCCTGTTAGTATCAGTATTCAGAACTTGTGCAAAGGTGTATAAGGTATCAAATTTACTAGATAGTGCTTCAAAAACATCAGTTTTAAATCCAACTAATCCATTTCCATTTGCAGGTCCCAATCTATTAGTTCTTCCATCAATTCTGAGGAAACCAAATTCAGTAAAACCAGTTCCAACCGTAGTGGAGGGTGCAAATGATTCTCTATAAACTTTAATGTTATAATTGAAGTTATTTGAATCAACCGGATCAAATCTTAAAGTTGGATCTCCACTAGGAGCAAAATCTCCAGATAAAGTTCCAAGTCTTGTATCTGTGAAAAGATCTACCTTATTCAAAGTGTAAGTGTTATTAAAATCATTTAAGACAACAACTTCACTAAACTGAGAACTAATTTTATCCTCATCAGAAATCTGAACTAAGAATCTTGAATAGAAATCTGTAATTGGATATTCTATTGCTTCAACAAATCTATCCTTATTAAATTCTGCACTTGAGAATCTATTACTGATATCATCAATTTGTAATACTCTATTAGTTTTACATTCAATAAAATCAGAGAGTCTCCTAGTTTTGAAAATTACAAATCTTGAAGTTTCACTAGTTGCATCATAATCTTGAACTAAATCAAAGTTATTAATCGTATCAACTCTTCTTTCACCAACAAAATCAAGAACAGTTGAAACAAATGAATCAGTTAATCCAATAGAGACTGTAGATTTTGATAATAACTGAACATCAGCAAAGTTCAACATCCCTGATGGATGAACGTGGCGACTTACATTTTCTTGAATAGTTACAAATTCTTTTGGACTTTGAATAGTATATGAAAGATTTTGATAGTAGTCATTATTGGGAATAACTTGTAATGAATTACTCAATTGACCAACATTATTCTTCCAACCAAAATTCTTCTTACTAGAATAATCTACAGAGAATCTTCCTTCAAAATCAGTAATAGAATTAACAGTTGCAAAAACACCAGAATTAATTCCTTTTAGTTTGTCACCAATTTTTACTTTATAATCACCATCAACTTTAACTAAACCTTTCTCAACAACAGTGGTTACTAAATCAGTTTTAACACCATTCGCGGTTATCTCTTCTCCGAGGAAGAAAATACCAGATTCAATATTTAACTTAAACTCTGGGAAGTTCTGTTTTTTAACAAGCGAGGTAAATCCAGTTTGCAACTCTTCGGGAACTCCTGGATTAGTTGTTGCATCACCAATATTAAATTTCAATATAGCTGGATTTGAATTTGTAAACTCAACTACTCTGAAGAAATTGTATCTATTGTCTTCAGAGTTGAATCCATTACCAGGCGAAGTTACGTTACCAAGAGTATCCGTGAAAGATTGCTTTTTTAGTCCTTCAACAAAAATTTCATCTCCAACAACAAATGGTGGATTTATAAAACCATCAATTGGTGGAGTGCTTACTTCCAAAGTTACAACACCATTACTATAATCAGTAATTTTTTCAACTTGAATACCATTACTATTCAATGTTGGGAATAAACGGTGCTCAACAGATTCCAAACCTTTTGGTTCTGCAATAACATCTACACCAACAATAGTGTTTCCTGAGAACTGTGTTTCTAGAGAATATGTTGAAGGATCAAGCACCTCTCTAGTATACATGTTAACAATGATGAGACTTGGTGGTGAAAGATAATTTCTGCCTCCATCAAGAACATTAATCGATTTTACAATATCTGTTCCACTTAACGTGAATAATTTTGAAATTCTTGCTTGAGGTCTTAAAGTTTTATCGGAAGCATATTCAAATCCTTCATTAACAATTCTGAAGTTGTTTAGTTTACCAATAGATTCTGTTAGAGGTCTAATAATTGCATTAGATCCAACCGTTGCTGCTGTTCCAGATCCTAAATCAGATATAACTGGCAATCTTGAGTAATTAGAACCAGTTGAAACTGTAGTTATTCTGGATATCGGTCCAGAAGCAGTCTTTGAATTTGTTGTATATTCTAAAGTATCAGTATTTGTTGATGTGTATGCTAATGTTTCTGGGAGTTCACTTGGAGAAATATTGAAGGTTGTAGATCCAACTCCAAATACATTATAAGATTTATTATACTTACTATCAATGTATACGATTTCAGAAGAATCAACAACATCAGCATCTGGTTTAATAGAGATACCATCTTTTTCAAAAGAATAGTATAATTTTGTTGGTAAGTCTTTACTATATGTGATAGTATAAGAAGAAGTTATACCACTGGTTGCACCCTCAACAACAGAGAATGTTGATGTTGTTCCAGTAGAAACAAATTCATTACTAAGGTTCTTATCGTAGAAGAATTTAAATTCATAATCCAATAGTGAACTATCAGAAACATTGAAAACAATATCATTATTTTTAAATACTTCAATTTGTGGATTTAAGAGACTAATTTCTTGATTAGCACCACCTGTGCTTGCAATACTAACAATTACTGGTGGATTAGAAATAGTATCATTTAATGTACTCGCTAAATTAAACTTATTATCATCAATTCTGAATACAAAGTATCCTCCCGTTTCTAAACCACTAGAAATTAAATCTGTAGAATTATAGAATACTTTTTGACCTGTTTTATATCCATGACTACCAATAGTAATACTACTATCATTAGTGTTAATTTTATCTGAACCAAATCCAACACTATCAACTAGAATCTTTTGGTATATTGTATTATATTTAACATTTACAGATGGATTTGTGCCAAAACCAACCGACTGATTTGGTGTTACTATAAGGTCAATAGAATCTCCATTGTTTAAGTTATGGATGGTTGAGATTGAAACTTGTGTTTTTATCTTCTGTGCATTTGCAGTTATCTGATTAAACTTGGTTGTGAAAGCATACTCAAAACTATTGTTAGTATTAACATTAGTTGCGGGGAAGAATAGACCACTTGTTGAGGTTGTAAATCCAACTTCTGTTACAATACCAATAAAATCTTTTCCTTTATTGATAACATAAACTGGTTGATTTGCTAATGCAAATGTTAGACCACCAGGAGTATCTCGGGCATTAATCCCAACAAAACCAGTAGGAACAGTAAATTGAACTTCTTGGTTATTTTTGAATGGGTGATTTGGCAGGAAAATTGACTGAGTTGGGACAGAAATTGTTTTTGGAGATCTTCCTACATGATATCCAAGAGATGCATCAGTTCCAGTTTGTAATCCAACACCAACAGATTCAAAAGGATTAAAATAAATGCTGTAATTCTTTTTAGAATCTATTTCTTTTTCAGATTTTACTGGAATAGTGAAGTAATCATTTTTTATAGTTACTAAATCAGCAAACGTATGAGATGCTCCTACAATGCCTCTCTTAACACGTAAAATATTTTCATCACCAAATACGTTTAGAACTCTAAAGGTTTCGCTACCAATTCCAATAGAAGTTCCAGATCCAATTACAGATGATGGTGATGAAACGTAAATATCTGTTGATATACCCTGATCTGCTGAAATATAATCTGTTAATCTTGTTATGTTGGAAGAAACACCAATTACATGTGATCCGATTAAACCTTCAACGTGAGTCGAAATACCGGATATTTGAATAGTATCTTTGTTCAAATATTCATGAATTGTATTGGTGTATATTTTAAGAGTCTCTGAGTTTTCCCTTTCAATAATAGAATTTTCATATCTAAGATATTCTGTAGAAATTTCGTTAATTTTTCTACCAAATACTCTGGATATCTCTGCTGCTGCTCCACCACCACCAGTGCCAGTATTATTATAATTTAAAGAATTACCAACTTTATAATTATCACCAGAATTTAGGATTACAAAAGATTCAACTGAACCTTTAGATGCAGATTCAACGATAGTTGTTTGATCGACAGGAGAATTTGATTCAAATAGAAAATCACTTCCTGAATATTGTTTTGCTGTTCTATATGGGAATGTATTTCTAACAAGATTTGAACTATTAAAATCAAACGTTTGATCCAATCTCTCAGTAATTATTTGTGATCTGTAAGTATCACCAACGAAATATGGGAATGCTGGATCTAATCTTCCTGTAACTACATTTGTAGATACACCAACAAAATATGCATACACACCATCAGGGAATTCTGGGGTTTTAGAGTATCTTCCATTATGATAGTCTAAATCACCACTATCATTAAATTTAAAGTCTTCAATAAAGTATCCGGATTCAAATACATCAAAAGATGGTCGATTATTGATATCAGAAGATGCATCAACATAACCACTAACTAATCGTCTAGTTGCTGAGTTATCATCATTGGGATCAGAAAATGCATATGGTCCATAAATTGGATTACCATCGTTTGCCCATCCAATAACTTTAGAGTGTTCATCTTCTGAAATTGAATCTAAGAAAGATTTTCCATCCCTATCAGTTGAATAACCAACAACACCATAAGATAAACTATCTTCATAATCTGTAAGCAGTTCATCAGAAAATCTCTTCAAGTTATTGATCCGAAGATGTCTAATGTTTGATTCTAAAACTACATTTCTACCAGGTGGTTTGGCATTAATACTTGTATTATTTTGATTATATCCTGTTCCTTTATTGACGATGATTACATCAATAACTTTACCAGCTCTTACAACTGCTCTCAATCTAGCACCAACACCATCACCATTAATTTCTAGATCTGGTGCAGCATCATAGAACTTTCCACCATTCTGAACTTCGACTGCAATAATATGACCTCTCTTAACAATAGGTTTTAGTTGAGCACCTTGACCTACTTTTGTAACAACTTTTGGATTTCTATGGAAGTTTAGAATGTTTGATCCATAGTCAGATCCTTCCTCATAAACATATACATTAGCAATTTGACCACGAACAATTGGAGTTGTAAAAATAGTATTAATACCACCAGATCCTGCAGTAAATTCTGCATCAATCTTGACTTGAATTGGTGGATATGAGAATATTTGATATCCTTCACCAGAAGTAGAACCAAAACTTACATAGTTTTTTCTATTATAATTTGTTCTTGCCCCACCAACTGCTTCTGCAATCTGAAACTCAGAATCATTTAATTTTAAAATTCTATATTGTGTAGAACTGGAAAGACCAGAAACAGCAGAATTATGGAAGGTGTAATTGATTAAATCTCCATCATTAAATCCATGATCTTCCGATTTAATAATATTTGTGATTGTAGATATACCAACTGGATGAACTCTGAGTTTTCTATTTGTAAAACCAGAACCAGGATTTAATACTTTAATTTCGGAAACAACATTTTGCTCATCGAATGTTCTAAATTTATGAATACCACCAGTATTAACAGTGGTAAAACCAACTGTATTAATACCAGCAGAATAATCAAATAAATCCTTGTATAGGTAGATGGATTTTGTATTAATTATCTGTGGATAATAAACTCCACCATTTACCAAATTATCGTTTTGATTTGTATTAGATCCACCAAAGGGTCCAATACCAAGAGGTAAGTTACCATTAGAACTGTAAACAAGTCTTTGACCATCAACTAAATTATGAAAGTTTTCAAATGTTACGGCATCGTTAACAATATCAATACCACCGGTTGCTGCGACACCAGCTCTAGATGCATTAAAAGGCATCTCCCTGAATTGTTTGGAAACAACTGCCTCCAAAACAGCATCTTTACCATTACCACCTTCTATGGTTGTTGATAAAACTCTATTAATACTAAAATCTTGTGGGTCAACAATAATTCCTTTAACTGTGCCAGTAACAACTGTCTGTGCTTTTGCGGTTGTTCCTGTCGAAATAACAGGATCAGAAATTACAATTTGAGGTGGATTTAAGACATCATAATCCACCCCACCATTTAAAACCTTAATATTATTTAAAGGACCATAGTAAACTCTATCATCAGATTTATAGTTTTGAATTTCAACACCATTAACCATCAAACCAACAGGACCTGGATCTGTTGGTGTATTCTTTCCAGATTTAATATCTGGAACCAATGGGAAGTTTACTAGTGATTTCTTTGCTTTTAAATCTTTACTGTAATGTTGTTTTAAAGTAAATGTGTGATTTGTTGTAGTAGTAAACGCAGTATCTTCCAATCCTACATGTTGACTAGTTCCAATAAATGATCGTGCATTATATAATTTAATTCTATTCTTTCTAATAGGATTAGTATCTCTTATGACTTCAACATAATAGACTCTACCAAATTCTAATCCAACAATTTTATCCCCATCACCAGTGTAAATTACTTCATCACCAGTCAGGAATGGAACATCATTGGCAAATGATAATGTAGAATATGTGCCAAGAGTTGGGAAAAATCCTTGGTAAATATCATTTAAATTTGTTGTTGGTGTAATAGCAATTGTTGCTTCTGAAATTTCTTTCGTTATTTCATAATCTGGAAGTGAATTTGATGCAACATACATCCCACTAGGTTTTTCACTATAAGTATTTTGAACATTAGACAAAATCTTATCAGATTCTAGTTGAATACCAGAGGAAGTAGTATATTCAAATCTTTTACGTATACTTAAATCTCTATTAGATGCAACGCTGATTGATTGATTTATCTGAACTTCCTTTTCATTTACAGAGGTAACAACTGCATTAGATACTACGATATTTTCAGCATTTCTATCTAAAATATCTACAGAATCATTTTTCTTAAGACTTGACTTATCTGCAGTTTCAAATAAAGTTACTGTGTTATTTGAAAAACTTTCAATTTCATATCTTGTTCTAGTATTATAAATCCAGGTATTGAAAGCAAATTGCTTATAATTTTCATCATTATTAACAATACTATCACCAAGATTTTTGACACTAATTAAATCACCATTGAATAGTAAAGTATATTGATTTTTATCCTCAATATCTGACATTACACCAGTAACTCTGAGATCTACTCTCTTTGATGTATCTCCATCTTCATATCCATAGATAGTGTCAGTTTGTGAATATGCAAGAGTTCCTGATGTAATCGCAGAAGTAATTCCACTACAACCAAAGAATTGGTTGATACTCTTATCTCTATATTCTATCTGTTGACCTTCAACGCTTATAATACCAGTTTGACCAAACCCGATAGTGCTATCTACACTAACTACGGAAGATCCAATAGAAATACTATCGGAAATTAAACTGTTTGGTGTGATATTAAAAGTCCCTTCAATGAGACTTTTCTCATTATATCCAGAGAAAAGTTGAATTTTATAGAATGTTTTTTTATTTCTAGTAATAATTTCAACTTCTGATACTGGACCAGTAGCAGTATCTCTATAATTACCGATCATTTGACCAATAAGTTTATTCGGATTACCCGAAAGTTGTTCACCAACAAGAACTCTTCTTCTTATGAATTCTGCATAAGAAGGTTTTAGAAGGAAGTCCTCTAGGTTAATAACTTTAGGAACTTCATTATATAAGATTGCAAATAGAATTCTAAAAGATTCTTCGGTTCCTTTACTTTGATACAGGTTACGAATCTGCTTGATGAGATTGTTTACATCAAGTGAACTCTCAAAACTAACATCTTCAAATCCAGGTGCAAGAAGATACTTTAGTTTTCTATAAAATTCTTTGAGAAATAGTGAGCTTATATTTTTAACTTGAGTTCCCGTAGTATGAGAATCTGCTGCTGAAGATTCAAATACTAATTCTTCGGCATTTAGACGATCTCTATAAGAGGTAATACCACTAAATCCACGAATACAACCAATAAAACTATTTGTGGTTATTCCAGTATATGTAATAATCTCATCATTTAGTCTAAAAAGACCATAATCTTTAGGAAAACCACCTGTAGTTGTTACGTCAATTGTAGTATCGGTAGACGTAACATCAGAGGTTATTGATGTATGATCAGTTAGAATTTCTGGTGTTAAATTATTAAGACTTAGATATTGATCTAAATTCTCGACAATATCAATCGCACCTCCCTGGAACTCCTGAGACGTGTAATACTGCTTAAGAAAGTCTACAACTTTAGGGTTTTCATTTAAAATGAATTCTGGTAATTGGCTATCAATGACTTGCTGTACTTTTACCCTAGCATCAAAACCAGTAGTAATCATATTTCCTCTCTATTACCTTGTTATTTTTCCGTTTAAGTAACTTGATTTCACTGGGAAGTTCACTCCAGAAATTTGTTCTCCAGAAGCAATCGTATCCTTAACCATATTTATAGTGCTTTTCGAGACATCAAAGATGAGATATAAATCCTTCAAACCAATAATATCATTCGAATCTGGAAGTGCTTGAATCTCTACAACGTTCTCTGGTAGATCTGTTGAAACAATATTAATTGTATTAACAATAATCTCACCTTTCTTATAATCAACTGTTCCAATTGATTTTTTAACAACTTCGAAAGTATCTGGATTCAGTGTTGGTTTAACAATTGTAAGAATACCAATATCACTATTTTCTAATGGAACGTCTAAGAAGTATACAGTTTCTGATTCACCAGCAACTTTAAAACCAGTGCTCTTGATACTAGAACCATCTAATTTTTTGAAGAACTTATTACCAAAACAAATCTCATATTGTGCAAATGTATTGGTAATACAATTCATATTTCTTCTCATCTTCACTTTAGTGATATTGGAAGTAATCGAAATATCTACATTATCAATGATTTGAAGAACTTTACTATATCTAAATCTTCCCCCAAACTTATTCATATCAACAGTTTTGGAATGTTTAGTTAGAGATGCTATAATGCTGGTCCTCAATGATGCAATGTCCGTAATCTTAGAAGGATCATAAAAGACATCACTCTCAAGTTCAACAAATAGTAGTTTAAGATCTGATAATTCTTGTTTGACACCAGATACAGTGTATTGTTTTAAATCATTTAAAATTTGTGTTTTTGCAAAGTCGGAGATAGCAAAACCATTTTTTGGTTTGATACTAATGATAACCTTACCAAATTCTGGTGGATCTAATTCTTCACCACCAACAACAGCAACTGATTCGGTGCTTGGGAATACCTGTTGTATGATTGCTTCATAATCCTTTGCTGTAACGGCACGATACTGCGATGAATACACTCTAGGTGCAAAGTATTTGATTGAATCAATTGCTTCAATTGCACCGCCTCCTGTCGCCTTCTCAGCGGTTGTTAATGATGGTGTTGCTGATGGTGAAACAGAAAGACCATTGCTATCGGTGGTCGTTCCAGAATACGTAAACAACGATGGACCATTACCATTCTCACCATCAGTTACAATATAAGAAACTTGGATTACATCACCCGATGACAATTTCTTACCAATAATTCCATCACCAAAGAGAAGTTCATATTTCTCATCAGCAACTTCTTGAATCAAATAAATTTCAGATTCTTTATTAACAGTAATAATATTATCTACTTGCTTATATTCTTTTGTCCCAATTCTTACTTTGATAGTTGATGTATCAATATTGGGATTATTTAAAATAAACCTTTGATCTTGGGAAGTATCTACAATAAACTCTTTTGTTAGGTAGGTTCCCTGAAAAACTTCTAAATCTGTAAATGTTGCTTGATTATTGACGATATTGGCACTCACATCGCCTGCAATAGAGAAAGTATATGCACTATTATCAACTGCCCCAACACACACTAGACCTGCCTTCAGGATCAACTGAGAGGCAGTTGTCGATACATCTACTGTAAAGTTAACTGTTGCACTTGCAGCAGTTTTTGATCTGGGGATATAACCAATATTTCTCGCTAAGGAAACAACATTTTCCCTAAGAGTTGCTGAATCCAAGAAGGATTCATTAGCAACCATATTAGAGTTGAATGCTGTAATATACGTATTATATGCTAACGTATCGATTAGAACAGAAAAGTTAGATCCTTCAAAATCAAAATCCGTGAAATCGGAATTAGCACGAAGATAATCTTTAATAGATGTCTTTATCTGATCAAAATCTAGATTGGTAAACTTAGTAAAAGGCATTATTTTATCTGGTTGCCTCTAGGATGAATGAAAATTTTTGTGGTGGAACTTCTTGTCCAACGATATTATAAGATATGAAGATCTCAAATTCGTTTCTATCCGCATTTGGATCTACTCTAACCTGAATATTGCTTATCCTTGGTTCGTAGTTTTCAATTGCAACTAAAATCTGATCTTCAAGTTCGGATGCAGTACCAAAATCAACAAATTCAAATAAACTAGTCTTTACATCAGAACCAAAAATAGGGTTAAAAAATCTCTCACTGGGGACAGTTCGCACAATATTACGTACTGCTTTCTTAATTGCATCCTCATTTTTAATATTGAGGATATCATTAGTTATAGGATGTCTATCAAATGATAGACTAATGTCCTTAAATGCTCTGGATATCCTCTGAACCACGATAATATGGAGACCTTACTTAATTTTATTTATACCATATTCAGAATAATTCTGTATTATCGTCTATTTTCTCATAAAGGTCCTCTTGATTCACAGTATCACGTTTTTTTGGAGTGATATCATCATTTGAAATCTCACGGAGCATCTTTTGATGTTGATGATTTGCCAAATTATCTAGAAAATCGTGTTCTGAGGTCATTTTTTCATTTTGATAGTAGTCAGTAACGAGTTTTGTGGTTCCCCACATCTCTCTCATATAGTTAGAATTTCTATCGACAGGTGAATTACCCATGATGTCTCCGTATGTTCATGAAATGTTCATTAATATTCTATACTTTTATTTATTTTCATCTTCTTCTTCGCGTTCTTTAGAAGTTTTCCAGAAATATTCGTCCTCACGTCCCATTCCAAGTCGTTCAAATCCATTTTCAACTTGATAATATTGAGTCGAAACCTTAAAATCAGGCATTTTTGGTTCGACAGGTGTCAAACTATTATCAAAAATACGTAATCTATTGTTTGGATACAGTGCATACTGCCCATTCTCAAGTTCAATTAGGTTATGAGACTTGTGTTCGGCAGGATTTTCACTCGTTGCCCAATCAACATAGTCTGGATCATGGTGATAGTTATCAATTGTGCAGACATAAGTGCCCTTTACATTACCAAAGTCCCTTGTATAACACTCAAAATCCATAGAACCAATGAATTTCTTATCAACTGATACCACACCATAGTCCATACAGTTCCAAAACTGTAGATTTGGTAGGTTCATATCAGGGGAAGGTGTCTCAGGATCTGCTACAAAGGCACTTATAGGCAATTTGTCATACATTGCCGCATATTCTGGTAAGTAGGTCTCAAAATAAAAAGCACGTCCAGGAATCGATTTAACCGATACCCAAACGCCTTTAACAAATTCCCCATGACCAGATTGATGATCAGTAAGATATTCTTTACGAACCCATACTTCCATCGATGGAAGATTTGCAATCAAACATGCCATACAATTATTTGTCTATAGGGTTATCTATATGCTATCTCCCTTGTCCACGATATGCTTTTCTAGCACTATTACGAGACGACGCGGCGAATTTAGTTCCTTTACCACTACCCTGACGAGTTTTTTTGGGTGTCCCAGTGGCATAACCACTTTTAATCAGACCTGTTTTTGCTTTTGCCATTGATCAGTTTCTCCAATAATGTGTGTTTCAACTTCACCCGCTATGGGTTTACCAGTCTTATAATATTCAGCAGCAAAGTCCTCCATAAGATTCATGTAGTCCTCTTCCGAGAGATTCTCAAAGAGGACCTTGCCGTCACGTATGACCGTATAACGATCCATCAGATAACACGAGTTTTTTCGTGCCCAACTCTGATACGAGGATCACACCAAATCTCAAAACCTGCTGCGATAGCATCGAGACAGAATGATACATCTTCTCCACACATATCCTGCACCTCTCCAGATTCGAATACTTGCATCTTCGGAGCAAACCATGGGTATTTGATTTCTTCATGCTCAAAAACTCCGTTTTTAATTAGAAGCCATCCAAACCCTGCATAGTCTACCGTGAATGGTTTACGACGCTTGGCAATACTTTCAAGTGTTTCATGATTCATAACTCCGCCATTACTACGGAAATCTTCCTCGTCCATCCAATGTGCAACAGATGTGGTTTGACCATCTTCGGTACAATACCACCCACTTGCAATATCTTTTTCCATTAATACAAGTTGCCAGAACTTCTCTGCGTTAAACACAATATCACTATCAATCCATAACTGATAATCATACTTCAGTTTTCCATCCCAAGGAATCTGATCAGGACCACGAAGAACATTTGCACCTAAACACTTACAACGGGCAAAGTTCACCATGGAACTATAATCTTGTGAAATCTGAATACTTGCTCCTGCCTGAACAAGATCAAAACAAAGTTGTACAAAGTTCTTCAGATACGTATACGATACTCCGCGCCCAGGCAGACAAAATACTATACTCTTACCCTTTACAAGTTCTTTTGCATATTCATAATCCCATTCGGGTGCTTTCTCTTTAACTGGCGTTTTTGCCTTTACTGTAAATCCTTTAGACATAATTAGGTCAAGTTTGAATTTGAATCGATTCACTAATAATTATACTAGCATTTTACCTTGAAGTCAATCAGTTAGTTCGGTAATTACGATACTATCACCATCAACTTCAATATTGAGTTGAGTGCCCTCATACCAACCATACTCTGAGATGATCCATTCGGGAACTAGTGCAACGTATTCACCTGTTACTGGATCGACTTCTATAGTGGTAATATTTTCTCCGGAATTTTTTTGCATATGCGTTAACCTTCATCATGATTTTATATAGCGAAAAATATTTTTGATACCCTCGGTAAATTTATCTGCCATCCGTAACACTTTGTAGGTTAGGGTAGTTAGGCGTTTTTATATACGGGGGGGCATCACGCACCGCAGGGGGGGCACCCCCAAGGACGGGGGGCACTGCTGCTGTCACGAACGCATGACGTCAGTAACGGCAGGCAAGGTGTGAATGACCCTGTCGGTTCAACAAACGATCACGGGCTGCAGCAATGCGGTCGGCGCGATGCTGTGCTTTGGCACGCTTAACGGTTCCGTCTAAGTCTGCCACCATAGAAGCACCTAGTCCGCGTGCTTTGGTGAAAGTCATCCCGCCGCCGCTGCTAGCACGTAACGCCTGTCCTTTGACGTTGGTGTCGCTGCTGCGGGTGTTGCCGATTGCTTTTGCCATTGGGGTGATTTGCTTGGTTGTATTGTAGCATGGAAGGGGGGCAACCCCTCAAAGTTCTTTCATCATTTCCGTCATCTCATCGGCATCGATGGCAGGGTTGTCCCAACGCACGCCGTCGCCTGTCTCACCGATAAAGCGTCCGATCTGTCCGTCAGTCATACAGCGAACGAACTTGATCCA
>Ga0257110_1000054_pt1 | contig 60991 bp, 52 predicted proteins | sample LP_taG_7_FD_190184 | JGI IMG/M metagenome (GOLD analysis project Ga0257110, IMG submission 190184) | Marine microbial communities from Northeast Subartic Pacific Ocean, Canada - LP_J_2015_P26_10m | ecosystem: Environmental > Aquatic > Marine > Oceanic | place: Canada: Northeast Subartic Pacific...
GAGCCTGGAGGGACTTGAACCCCCGGCCTTACGTGTCGGAAACGTAAACTCTAATCCACTGAGCTACAGGCCCAAGTTCAAAAAAAATATCTAATCATCTACTATTAGTCGACCAGTCGTTTTCAACCAATTTCGTGCTTCAATGTAATTTAGTGGGTCAATTCGTAGAGCTTCCAACCAATAATCTGCTGCACGATTAAATAGTGCACGGGCTACTTCTGATTGACCCAAAGTTCTTGCCTGTTCGCCTCTGTAATGGTAAATTACAGCAATATTATTGAGTGCTTGGGGTATAAAAGGATTTCGTTCAAGAGCTTGATAATAATAATCTAGAGCTCGATTATGATCACCATTACTAGTATGAATCAAACCAATATTATACAAAATAAAACCCCGATCATAAGCATCTGCTTCCAAACGAAGTGCTTGGTAATAACTTTGCAAAGCTTCAGCATACTCGCCTTCTGCTTGTGCTGACAATCCGTCACGATAGTAAGCAAATGCTTCTTTTTCTTGTTTTGTTGTAGGAATAACTTGGAGCATAATATCAGCAACAACTCCAAAAGTTTTATCAATAAAATTGTCATTTCGTTGTGTTCTGGGCATAGGTAAAAACTATTTATTATTTTTTTTTTAAGTTTAATTTTCTTTAGAGTTGGTTTTAATTTAACGCTAATATATATTATTATATCCGTAATCAAGTTTGACGCAACTTTCTTAAACAAATTTCTAGTAAAAACTTGACAATTAAAAATATTTAATGCTACTAATATATACATTCAGGAGAGGTGTCAGAGTGGTCGTAATGTACCGGTTTTGAAAACCGGCGTAGCGCAAGCTACCGAGGGTTCGAATCCCTCTCTCTCCGATGTTGGTAATTCTGAAGAGTAAAAATCTATAGCCAACGTATAAACTTTTGTATTAATAAAATAATTTAATTGAGGTTCTAACTATGGCTACACCAAAGAAACGATGTTCAAAATCACGTAAGCGCGCACGACGTGCTGTTTGGAAAGCACAAGGTCGTCTACAATCAGCCAAAGCTTTTAGTTTGGCTAAAGCTCTACTAAGTTCTAACCCACCAAGATTGGTTATTCCAGTAGCTACTGATTCAAATACTGGTGAGGATCAAGACAAAAATTAGGAGTCAATAAAATCCAATGTCTAATTTGTTGAATACTCTTTTTGAAAACACTCCTGCTTTTAATTCAATAAGTTGGATATTTTTTCATAATATGGAAGATTTGGGATCTTCAATAGTTGAATTGGTATTGTACCTTTTTCAATTTAAATGGGTCTCTGATCTTGCCTCGTTTTCCGTTATTATACCTTTTAACTCGAATAATTTTGTATCAATAGCAAATGGAGATTTTGAGTATTCCATCCCAATAGAAGAATCAAAACTTTCATACGCATCCATTCTACTACAAGGACTAATAACATCAGCTATAATTAGTCTACCAAGTTCACCTGCACGTTTGCTTGCCCTTCGACAATGGATTGTGAGAGGACCATGGTTGGGTAGTGCAACACTAATTGGAGTATGTCTAACACACTTTACTTTTATAACTAGTACAGTTTTTGGCATTGCCCCTAATATACATCTTCTTAGATCAATTTACCCAATTTGGTTTATTTTTGGAAGTTTCTGTCTAATTAGTCAATTGCAACAATTGATTCCAATATACGGTAGTCCTGTTGATCGTGTTCATCCTAATAATTCATTTGATAGACAAGTACTTGTACAAGCACTTTTTCAAGGAATTATATTGGGTGCTTTTGAACAAACGAATATTATACCCTATTTGAATAATCTAGTTATTGGTACAAACGTATTTCCGGGAGAAGGTTTTACTGGGTTGGGATCCAATGTTATTTATATAGTTGGATTTAGCATGGGAATGCTAAGTTTTGGAATTCTAATTAATACAATATTGGCAAGCTTGTTGACAATCAAATTTAGTATTCCGGTAAAATTCTATGCAACATATGGATATACACGTGGTATTCAAGTTTCAAGAATTCTAACACTTTCATTGCTTATTTCAAGTTTTGTTAGTCTACCTTATTATTCAGCAGTCTATCTTGCTTCCCAACCTTTGAATTTGGCACCATACGAATCAGCAAAACTATCAAATGAATTGGGTTGGTTGGTTCGTGGTTCACAAGCAAATATTGTTGCTGGATTGACGAAACAAAAAAAGGTTGGAATTATACCACCAGGATTGTGGAACCGAAGTCTTGTTATTTTCAAAACACGAAATTTCCCAATTGGACAGAAAAGTATTAAAAGACGTACACATAATTGGCGAATGATAGGTAATTTTTTGGATATTGGATTTGGCCCAGGTACCCGTAGATTCCCATCATTGAGTAATTTTCCAGCTGAAATACTCTTGGACAAAACTGCTTATCGTACATATATACTAAGCAGTATTGATCAAAAAGCACGCCACCAAAGTGATCAAACAAATTTGCGAAAATTCCGTTTGTATAAATCCCCTTGGTTTACTGGCTGGAAGCATCGTGGAATTAAATTTACGAAGAAATTTTTTGGTAAAACAATTAAAGTATCGGTAAAACAAAACAATAGTGACGGTACTGCGGCAATAACTACTAAACCATTGAATGAAATTATAATTGAAAACCGATCACGAACATTTCCAAAACCAAAAATTGGTGGGCCTGTTCGTGGAGACACATTGAGAACCAAATTCTTTGATTCGCAATTGAATCAGCGTAATTTCTTTGCCCCAAACCGATCACTTGTTCAAAGGGCTTTTAATTATAACGATAAACCAATCGTCAACCGTGACTCGAAAACATGGAATCAACGAATCTTGAAAAAAGATTTGGGAAAATCAAATAATTTTTTTAAAGTTCAAATTATTAATTTCATCTTGTTTCCAATTCGTATTATTTATGGATTGTTTTACCAAATTATAGTTGTAGTACTATCAAGTAAAGTATTTTTGGTAATTCAAAAATTTGGTTTTATAGGAAATAATGCAATACCGGGACAAAAATTGTTGTTTGAAGGCTCACTCCCATCTGGACAAGCTAGTCGTGGTGTTCGTCGTTGGATAATTGGTCGTGAACATAGAATCCGCCGAAATTGGCTTGTTCTACGTTCGAGTACAAAACGTAAAAATCGTGGATACTTTATCTATGCAAGTCGATTTAATACAGTAGATCTAATCCGTCAACTTTTGGTATATAAAGCCCCGGATACTTTTAAACTAAATGCTTATAAAAAAGGTTTGGTTTTGTCAACTAAATACGATCCAGGTACTAATAATATTACATTTCGAACATCGAAACCAATACGTGTATTTAATCAGACACTACCACTTAATGAGAGACGAGAAAATAATGTTACAACTAATACAAAAGAACAAAATAAAGTTGAGTTGATAATAGGAATTTCACCAGAAAACCAATTTGAAAAAAATAATAATTCAAAATTGGACTTTAAAAAAGAATTGAAATCATCATTTTACCAAGCATCGGGACGAAAATTGGGTCAAGATCCATTGCCTGAACTAAACCAAACATGGTCGACAATAAAATGGATCGAATTGAAACAAAACCATCTTGATAAAATAATTAACCTAAACACAATCAATAATAATGAACCCAATTATATTGGAATATATTCCAATACAGATGAAAAAATTAAACTTAAAGCCGAATCTAATCAAATCAATGGCCAGCTCGGACTTCGCCGAGAAATAAACCGACTAAATAAAAATCAACAAATCAAATTTCACAAACTTCACGATCAATGGGTTGATCGTTCATTTGTAAAATCTCGATTTGAACCGTGGACTGCAGCCCCATCCGAAGAACAAATAATTTGGATACTAAGTCGTTTGCATCCTCAACTGGTAGGTTCTCCTTCAGAAAGTGTTTTTAATTTGTTGTCACACCAAACTCGAGCAAGCAATAGAAACAAAATACTTGCCCATTTGGAAGCACAAAGTATTATCCGACCCCGAAGACAGACAAGTTGGTCTTGGGGTTTGGATAAATTGACTCAAGGAGATCGATTGCAACATGCTCGTCAATTGGAACGTGAAGTCAAAGCAATTAGCCCAAATTTGTTGCGTTATAACAGATATTTGCAAATTAACCGAGATTTGGTTTATTTGCATAAAGAAAATATTCAAATAAATACAATAATTTCAAAAATAAACTCAAATCAACAAATTAAACTAAACCTAATACAACCTATTAAGGAAAAATTGAATATATCAAATTCAGCCCTAGCACAAAGACGACTATTTCAACCAATTACTAGTAATGTTGCGTTGTTTGGTCAAAAACTTTTGTCGCCAAGTATTTATGAACCCTATTCAATTGATCAACTTAAAAATAACCTTGAAAATAATTCAAATCGTAAAGAATGGTCTCAATCTCAAAATACACGCACCAATAAATTGAATTCACGTGTTCTTCCATATTCTAATTTGCAACCTTATAGTGGGTTTAATTCACTATTGAATATGTATTATGAGCCAACGATACATATTACTCCACTTAAAAATCGAAATATTAAACCATCTTTGCTTGGATCCTTTAAAACTCAACGAATTGCAAAAGATGTAAAGCGATGGGCAATATATCAAGAAATAGTAAGTGAACGGGAAATTAATACATCCCATAAAAAATGGGGTAGAACCCGTAAAACAAAAGGACTTCGAGTTGTTCGTTTTGGTCATCCGAATCCTTACTTTTTTAAAACACATTCTGATTTTAAATCACAAGTTATTCCAAAAGCATTTGGTCGTCGACGTTTCCGTAGTTCAATTTCCCCAAGTTATGCTGATTGGCAATTTGAAAATAAGATTAATTCAAACCCAATTTATAAAAAATTGACAGTTACTTTTGGTGGTCGTCGACAAAAAAAATCAAAAACTAAAGCTAGAAAGATACTAAAATCAAATGAAAGTAACCAAAATAATTTTGACCAAGATGACTCACAAAAAAAAGAACGACGTTTGGTTGAAAATTTGGAAAAATCTTTCCGTAAAAAATCTCGACGTAATGAAGCAAATTTGGGTGATCGTATTGGTTGGATTAATAACCAATTGAATTTTGCTCAATCGGAAAACATAACTATTGACGAAACAAATGTTGAAAATTCTAATGATATAATTACCTCTAATAATATTAAATTTAGTTCAGATCCAATAGAAAATGAACTGGAGAATTTGGATACAAATGATTTTAATTGGTCTAGTATTAATAAACGAACAGAACGAGCAAAAATTGCAACTCGACGACGTTCAGATTTGGATTGGGAACGAGGTTCATTTTCAAATCAATTTGAGCAATTTGGAAATAGACCACCAACTTTCACCAAAACTACACAAAACGAACGAAAAATTGATAGACGATTGATTCGTCCAATTGCACCACTCGCTGCAACCTATGGTGATACACAATCAATTGATTTTCTAATCGGTTTGATGAAAAGTACATCATCGTATATTCATGGCTTGCCATTGGTTGTTGATAAAATTTTGTCTGGTCAAACAAATGATCATTTTATGACTTCAACTGAAGAATATAAATTGTTGCAACGAAAAAATCAATTGGTACGATATTATGATTCAATCCGAGAATATCAAAAATCGAAAAATTGGCGACGATTTGTTCCTGGCGGTTCACGTACGTGGGTTGATAATGTTTATAATCATCAGTTTAAAGGAACACTGACAACAGTACGTCGACTTTTTTATATTACACCCTTGGATTCACAAAATATAAACGGTACACGAGTCTTTAAATATAATCAACTTTTGTATGATCGTAAAGGAGAAAATTATAATCCTAGTTTGCATGAAGAATTGGGACCAACTAATTCAGTTAAACTTAATCAACCATGGGCGGAATTGATTGTTAACCCAGCACCATTTTATGCCGGTTGGGATGCTAATACTAATAGTGTAATTTTGACAAGTAAATCACTACCTCAAAATAATAATGATCTCCCAATCAGAACAATAACTTCCCAAAAATCTAAGTTGTGGGAAATTTATAAAAATAATTCGATTAAGGTTAAGAACCAACAAACAGAAAAAATTCTCGACTGGCCAAATTATGCAGTAACACGTTTTAATGGATTCATTACAAAAAATTTCCAATCTACGCGATTGGAAAGATATCAATTTGTTAAATCTTTTAATAATACATTTTCACAAAAACCTAATAGAACAATAACACTAATAGAATTGATAAACCAAATCCGTCTAAAAAATCAACTGAGTTACGGAACATTGGATCTAATTGGCCCATGGGTTAATCCTTGGACAAAACGAGCTATTGAAAATGGTGAATCAAATCGATATCTTATTAGAAGTTCTATTAATCGGAACAATCCGCTTCGTGGTACCAAAGGTGAACAAATTCAAAGTTTGAAGGATTGGTTTAGTAAATATCGTGAATACCCAACACTTACAAACACAAAACACACTTTTAAAAATCAAGCTATTGAACATCTAAATAAGCGGACAAAACGCCACCGTTTTTTGCATAGTATTGGATCCATTTATCCAATCTCCGGCTCAATTAACACTTCAGAAATCTTGCAAACAAATAGTCCTTATATTAACTTTGATCTTTATTTTAAATATTTGAATAATTCAGAAATTGAAAATTTTGATTCAAATTCTCAATATGGACTAACTAAATACCCAGAAAGTACACGTTACCTTCTTCCAAATTTTATTCTTCAACATACTCAACCACTTGGTTCACGAACACAATGGAATAAATCAACAAAATATCCACAAAATCTAATAAATTATAGTGCAAGACAACAATCAAACCGATCAGTTTCAGATTCATTGATGTGGCAAAAATTGGCTGGTTGCAGATATATTACTGGTGGTATTAATTTGGATACTTCTGAAACAAGTAATTGGATACATCGTTCACGGTATTTGAATTATAAATCTAAAAAGGATTTTGTTAAACGTTGGCTTAAATATCGCTCACCTAAAGAAGTAGAATCACAAATGACTATGTGGTATGGTTCATCGCGCTTGCGAGGTTTGCGTAATATTCAATCTGATACTTTGCCACCACAAGGAAAAGGACCACAAGATTCTGGTGTGTGGCGTCTTCGTCGAACACGCTTTAAAAACACTCGTCGTCAATTGCATGGCTATAACCTTACAAAAGACAAAAACAAATAAAGGTGGCCCCCATATTTGACATAATATAATTGGATATGTTATGATTAACAGCGTAGATATTACAGGACACTGTAGTAAAATATAATTACCTTTAAATTAAAACTTTAACTCAATTATATCGAGTTTAAACTTGAACAATTTTATAGTAGCCACAATGGCGAGTTTGATCCTGGCTCAGGATGAACGCTGGCGGTATGCTTAACACATGCAAGTCGAACGAAGCTATTTTTTTGAACCTTCGGGGGAAGTTAAATAGACTGAGTGGCGAACGGGTGAGTAATACGCAAGAACCTACCTCTAGGAAGGGGATAACAATTGGAAACGATTGCTAATACCCTATATGCTTCCGAGTAAAATAGTTTTTTGCCTGGAGAGGGGCTTGTGCCTGATTAGCTAGTTGGTTAGGTAATGGCTAACCAAGGCGACGATCAGTAGCTGGCTTGAGAGGGCGACCAGCCACACTGGGACTGAGACACGGCCCAGACTCCTACGGGAGGCAGCAGTGAGGAATTTTCCGCAATGAGCGAAAGCTTGACGGAGCAATACCGCGTGGAGGACGAAGGCTCATGGGTCGTAAACTCCTTTTCTTAGGGAAGAATTTTGACGGTACCTAAGGAATAAGCATCGGCTAATTCCGTGCCAGCAGCCGCGGTAAGACGGGAGATGCAAGCGTTATTCGGATTTATTGGGCGTAAAGGGTCTGTAGGTTGTTGGTTAAGTCTATGGTCAAATTCCGAAGCTCAACTTCGGGCCGGCACTAGAAACTAATCAACTTGAGTACGTTAGAGGCAGGGGGAATTCCCAGTGTAGCGGTGAAATGCGTAGATATTGGGAGGAACATCAATGGCGAAGGCACCCTGCTAGGCCGATACTGACACTGAAAGACGAAAGCTAGGGGAGCAAATGGGATTAGATACCCCAGTAGTCCTAGCTGTAAACGATGGGGACTAAACTTTGGTTTTAAGAATCAGAGTTAAAGCTAACGCGTTAAGTCCCCCGCCTGGGGAGTACGCCCGCAAGAGTGAAACTCAAAGGAATTGACGGGGACCCGCACAAGCGGTGGAGCATGTGGTTTAATTCGATGCAACGCGAAGAACCTTACCAGGGCTTGACATACTGTGAATCACTATGAAAATAGCCGAGCCGAAAGGCACAGATACAGGTGGTGCATGGCTGTCGTCAGCTCGTGTCGTGAGATGTTGGGTTAAGTCCCGCAACGAGCGCAACCCTTATCCTCAGTTACCTTTTAGGAACCTGAGGAGACTGCCGGTGTTAAGCCGGAGGAAGGTGAGGACGACGTCAAGTCATCATGCCCCTTATGCCCTGGGCTACTCACGTGCTACAATGGATAGGACAATGGGATGCCACCCTGCGAAGGCGAGCTAACCCCAAAAACCTATTCTTAGTTCGGATTGTAGGCTGCAACTCGCCTACATGAAGCTGGAATCGCTAGTAATCGCTGGTCAGCTATACAGCGGTGAATACGTTCTCGGGTCTTGTACACACCGCCCGTCACACCATGGAAATTGGCTATACCCAAAATCGTGACCCTAACCTTTGGATGGGAGCGCTTAAGGTAGAGCCAGTAACTAGGGTGAAGTCGTAACAAGGTAGCCGTACTGGAAGGTGTGGCTGGATCACCTCCTCTTTATCAATAAGATAAAAAGTTTAAAAATGGGCTATTAGCTCAGCTTGGTTAGAGCGCACCCCTGATAAGGGTGAGGGCACTGGTTCAAGTCCAGTATAGCCCAATATGTGAAAAGTATAAATACTACTTATTAAATCAATTTTTGGGGGTATAGCTCAGTTGGTTTAGAGCGCTGCTTTTGCACGGCAGAGGTCAGCGGTTCGAATCCGCTTATCTCCAAAAACAATTATTGAGGCTTTATCAGAAAACGAGGCTTTACGAGTTTAACATTATTAAGGTCAAACCTTTTAAGGGCTAATGATGGATCCCTAGGTATTCAGAGGCGATGAAGGGCGTGCACAGCGACGAAATGTCTTAACGAGCCGCATGGTGGCAATGACTTAAGAATTCCCGAATAGGATAACCTCTTAGAACGACTAATTTAATTCATAAGATTAGAACGACGCAAGCTGGTGAACTGAAACATCTTAGTAACCAGACGAAAAAAAAGCAAAAGCGATTCCCCAAGTAGCGGTGAGCGAAACGGGAACAGCCCAAACCAATTTGTTAAAAATTGGGGTTGTGGGTTAATTAAATAAATATTTAAAAAAAAAAGAAAATGAATTAGTTGAATGCTAAACCAAAGATGGTGAAAGTCCAGTAATTTTTTTATAAACATAAATATAAATTAACCCGAGTAGCATGAAACTCGTGGAATTTCGTGTGAAACTGCGAGGACCACCTCGTAAGGCTAAATACTACTGAATAACCGATAGCGCATAGTACCGTGAGGGAAAGGTGAAAAGAACCCCAGTAGGGGAGTGAAATAGAACATGAAATCATTAGCTTACAAGCAGTAGGAGATGTTTAATACATTGACTGCGTGCCTGTTGAAGAATGAGCCGGCGACTTATAGGCGGTGGCAAGGTTAAAGGTATTACCCTGGAGCCGAAGCGAAAGCAAGTCTTAATAGGGCTTTAAGTCACCGTTTATAGACCCGAACCCAAGTGATCTAACCATGGTCAGGTTGAAGCTTCGGTAACACGAAGTGGAGGACCGAACCGACCGATGTTGAAAAATCGGCGGATGAACTGTGGTTAGGGGTGAAATACCAATCGAACTTGGAGCTAGCTGGTTCTCTCCGAAATGCGTTGAGGCGCAGCGATTAATAACGGGCTGTCAGGGGTAAAGCACTGTTTCGGTGCGGGTTGCGAGAGCGATACCAAATCGTAGCAAACTAAGAATACTGTACAAGCTTTCTATTAATCAGTGAGACTACGGGGGATAAGCTCCGTTGTCGAAAGGGAAACAGCCCAGACCATCAGCTAAGGCCCCTAAATGATTACTAAGTGATAAAGGAAGTAGAGATGCGTAAACAACCAGAAGGTTTGCCTAGAAGCAGCCATCCTTGAAAGAGTGCGTAACAGCTCACTGGTCTAGCGTCTCCGCGCCGAAAATGCACGGGACTAAGTAATCTGCCGAAGCTATGGGATTCTTTAAATTAAAGAATCGGTAGGAGAGCGTTCTGTTTTAGGGTGAAGTTAAAACGTGAGTTTTAGTGGACGAAACAGAAGTGAGAATGTCGGCTTGAGTAACGAAAACACTGGTGAGAATCCAGTGCCCCGAAAACCTAAGGGTTCCCCCACAAGGCTCGTCCGGGGGGGGTGAGTCAGGACCTAAGATGAGGCCGAAGGGCGTAATCGATGGAAAGCAGGTCAATATTCCTGCACTACATAAAAATTGGCACCAGGGGACAGAGTAAAATCAAAGATTAGACAATAGGGTTGTTCTAATTAAGTTAAGTTAAATTGGTGGACGAAAAAATACCAGTAATTTAAATAGCTTTTAAATTTTGACTATATTCTCTAGAAAAGCCTGTACTGCTTTGGCGAAAGCGCCAGAAATCTTTATGTACCTGTACCCAGAACCGACACAGGTGGGTAAGTAGAGAATACTAAGGGGTGCGAGATAACTCTCTCTAAGGAACTCGGCAAAATGGCCCCGTAACTTCGGGAGAAGGGGTACCTACGAGAGTAGGTCGCAGTGACCAGGCCCAAGCGACTGTTTATCAAAAACACAGGTCTCCGCAAAGTCGTAAGACAACGTATGGGGGCTGACGCCTGCCCAGTGCCGGAAGGTTAAAGAAGTTGGTTAACTTAGGTGAAGCTAACGACTGAAGCCCCGGTGAACGGCGGCCGTAACTATAACGGTCCTAAGGTAGCGAAATTCCTTGTCGGGTAAGTTCCGACCCGCACGAAAGGCGTAACGATTTGGGCACTGTCTCGGAGAGAGACTCGGTGAAATAGACTTGTCCGTGAAGATGCGGACTACCTGCACCTGGACAGAAAGACCCTATGAAGCTTTACTATAACTTGAGGCTGGGTTTGGACTTATTTTGCGCAGTATAGGTGGGAGGCTTTGATAAAAAGGTTTCGGTCTTTTTTGAGCCATCAATGAGATACCACTCTTGATAAGTTAAAATCCTAAAAGTAACCCCTGAAGCGGGGTACTTGATAACCTCAGGTGGGTAGTTTGACTGGGGCGGTCGCCTCCTAAAGAGTAACGGAGGCGTACAAAGGTTCCCTCAGGCTGGATGGAAATCAGTCGTAGAGTATAAAGGCAGAAGGGAGCTTGACTGCGAGACCTACAAGTCGAGCAGGGACGAAAGTCGGTCTTAGTGATCCGACGGTACCGTGTGGAAGGGCCGTCGCTCAACGGATAAAAGTTACTCTAGGGATAACAGGCTGATCTCCCCCAAGAGTTCACATCGACGGGGAGGTTTGGCACCTCGATGTCGGCTTATCGCAACCTGGGGCGGAAGGGCGTCCCAAGGGTTGGGCTGTTCGCCCATGAAAGCGGTACATGAGCTGGGTTCAGAACGTCGTGAGACAGTTCGGTCCATATCCGGTGCAGGCGTTAGAGCATTGAAGGGATCCTCCTTTTGTACGAGAGGACCGAGGAGGACACACCGCTGGTGTACCAGTTCTCATCCCATTGGGAAACGCTGGGTAGCCATGTGTGGTAATGGAACATTGTTTAATTTTTGGATAACTGCTGAAAGCATCTAAGTAGGAAGCCAACCCTAAGATGAGTGCTCTCATGAGGCCACAGCAAGAACAGCTGGTTATAGGTGTGAGGTGTATCCTCTGTAAAGAGATTATAGGCCAAGAATTTTAATTCTTACCTAGCCAAGACATACTAATAGGCCGATTGTGTTTGACTTTATTGAATAAGAAATTTTCTAGATTTTACCTAAAGGGGGTGTACCTTTCCCCCTTTTTGCCTTAGTACTGAGAGTATATTGGAACCACACCTACTCCATCCCGAATTAGGTTGTGAAACGATATGGCGGCTATAATACTGCTGAAGAGATTCAGTGGAAAGACAGCTAAGTGCTAAGGGTCTTTATTTGTGACCTCATGCCTAATTAAAACAATAAAATGAAAGTATCAATATCCCCCCCTATAAAAAAAGTTTTTGTCAAAATTTTATTTATGTCTCATTCAGTTAAAATTTATGACACTTGTATTGGGTGTACACAATGCGTTCGAGCTTGTCCAACAGATGTACTAGAAATGGTTCCATGGGACGGCTGTAAAGCTAATCAGGTCGCATCAGCACCACGTACTGAGGATTGTGTAGGTTGTAAACGTTGTGAAAGCGCTTGTCCTACCGATTTTCTAAGTGTTCGTGTTTATCTAGGTTCTGAAACTACTCGTAGTATGGGCTTGGCTTATTAATTCATATTAGAACAGGTTATATTTTATGGAAAATTTTACTAAATATTTGTCAACAGCTCCGGTTGTAGCTTTTCTTTGGTTTGGATTTCTTTCTGGTCTGTTGATTGAACTAAATAGGTTCTTTCCAGATCCACTTAGTTTTTCATTGTAAAAAAATAGAACTACAAAGGGAGTTATCTCTTTGTAGTTCTATTTTTTTATCAAACAGTAATTAATTTATTTGTACTTAAAATAATATTTGACCCTGTCGATTTTTAATGTTAAAATAATACCTGCCATCTGTTGAACCATAATAACTTCAACGTGCGAATTTAAGACGCACCTGATGGCCTTATACTAGAAAAAAATTTAGTTATTAAATAAAACTAAAAATTCTAGAAAGAGGATTTAACTTATGCTTAGCCCTAAACGCACCAAGTTCCGACGTCACCATAGAGGACGCCGAAAAGGTAAATCATCTCGTGGTAATTCGATGGCGTTTGGTGAATTGGCACTACAAGCCATGGAACCCGGTTGGATTTCATCACGACAAATTGAAGCAGGCCGTCGTGCTATTTCACGATGTGCACGTCGAGGTGGTCAAGTTTGGATTCGGGTATTTCCGGATAAGCCAATTACCGCAAGAGCAGCTGAAACTCGTATGGGTTCAGGTAAAGGTACCCCAGAATATTGGGTAGCTGTTATTAAACCAGGACGTATTCTTTATGAAATTAAAGGGGTTGAGATGGATATAGCTCGCGAAGCAATGCGTATTGCTGGATATAAAATGCCTGTTAAAACACGAATTATCAGTACAAATGAGGAGGTTAATTTATGATTCAACCACAAACTTACCTAAAAGTGGCTGATAATAGTGGCGCTCGCTCAGTAATGTGTATTCGAGTATTGGGTGGAAGAAAAAAATATGCTGGCGTCGGGGATATAATTATTGCTGTTGTTAAGGATGCTAATCCAAATATGCCAGTAAAAAAATCAGATGTTGTTAGAGCAATTGTTGTGCGTACACGGAAAACAACACAACGTGTAAATGGTATAAGTATTCGATTTGATGAAAATGCCGCAGTTTTGGTAAATCAAGAAAATAACCCACGTGGAACGCGCGTATTTGGCCCTGTTGCTCGAGAACTACGTGACCAAAATCATACAAAAATTGTTTCTTTGGCACCCGAAGTATTGTAATAAAAAAAATAGATAAAATGACTCAAAGACTAAAAGAACGTTATACAGAGCTAGTCCAGTCTGGTCAATTGGGTGAAGATCTTAACCCCCATCAAGTTCCAAAAATTACTAAAATTGTTGTAAATCGTGGTGTTGGGGATGCTTCACAAAATACACGAGCACTTGATAATTATTTGCAAGAACTAAGTATAATTACTGGTCAATGTGCAGTCGTGACACGATCTAAAAAAGCGATTGCATCGTTTAAAATTCGCGAGAATGTACCAGTTGGAGTTTCAGTTACTTTGCGTGGTGAAAAAATGTATGCCTTTTTGGACCGATTGATTAATTTGGCACTACCTCGTATTCGTGATTTTCAAGGAATTAGTAAGAAAGGGTTTGATGGACGTGGAAATTATAATATTGGTCTTGGGGAACAACTGATGTTTCCCGAAATTGAATATGAGAAAGTTGAACAAATTCGTGGCCTAGATATTTCAATTGTTACATCAGCTAATAATAATAATACAGCATCAGTACTATTGAAAGGGTTGGGAATGCCTTTTTGTAATTAATAAATAGATTCGTTGTTTAGGATGGGGTGCACATAGGGAGTCGTTAAAACGACAAATGACTAAGAAAAAAACACTTCGTCACCGTGGAGTTGTAGCTTCAGATTCAATTTCTGAAATGATAGCTCAAATTCAAAATGGTTTGCTGGTAGGTCGTAATTCCATTGCTATTACACGTAATTCGACTACAATGCAAGTAGCTAATATTCTTCTTCGTGAAGGCTATATTGAAGCTATTATTAATTCTTCAAATAGTTCTAATTTTATAGCAGTTATCTTGAAATATAAGTCCGATGGTAGTCCATTCATTACTGGTTTGCAAAGAATCAGTCGGCCAGGATTGCGTGTATATGTAAGTTCAAAAGAATTGCCTCGTGTACTTGATGGTATGGGTCTAGTATTGCTATCGACATCACAAGGTGTTATTGATAATTATCAAGCCCAATCAAGTAAAATTGGCGGGGAAGTTCTAGGTTGTGTATGGTAACCCTCTGCCTTGTGCCCCGTTGGGAATATAGCACTTAAATTTGCGTAATAATGAATGCATTTATTAGCAAAAACCAAAATAATAACAAAATTGGTGGTGTGCCAATAGAAGGAGATGTGCAGCAAGCATTGTCAAATGGGCTATTTCATGTAGAACTAGATAATGGGTTTACTGTTCTTGCACATATTTCCGGAAAAATTAGACGAAATAGAATTCGTATTGTTGTTGGTGATCGTGTTCGTGTAGAGCTAAGTCCCTATGATTTGACACGTGGACGTATTGTTTTTAGATTGACAAAACGATCTCGAACATACAATTAAAAATAATTTTAATACTAATATGAAAGTACGAAGTTCAGTAAAGAAAATGTGTAATTCCTGTCGTATTATTAGACGACGAGGGCGCGTTATAGTGATTTGTAATAAAAATCCAAAACATAAGCAACGTCAAAAATAATTTTAAATATGTCTACAAGAACTCGGAAAACACAAATAAAGCGACGTAAACGTCAACGTAAAGTACCAAAAGGTATTGTACATATTTATGCTGGTATTAATAATACCATTGTAACTGTTACGGACCTTGCCGGAAATGCTTTGTGTTGGTCATCTGCCGGTGCTTGTGGTTTTAAAGGGGCTCGTAAAGGAACACCTTTTGCTGCACAAATAGCTGCTGATCGAGCAGCACGACTTTGTTTTGATAAAGGAATTAGAAAAGTTGCTGTGTTTGTACACGGTGCTGGGGCTGGGCGGCGTGCCTCAATTCGTGCTGTACATAATGCCGGACTAGCTATTACTTTGTTTAGGGAGGTAACTGGTATACCTCATAATGGATGTCGACCACCAAAACGACGACGTCTATAATTTTTATTTCATGAGGAGGAAATATTTGTACAATTATTCTGTTGAATGTCTAGTTGACCGTGTACTTTCACCTTGTCGCCGTTACACACGTTTTGGTATTGGTCCGTTTGAATCGGGCCATGCTACAACTGTTGCAAATAATCTAAGACGTGGTTTGTTGGATGGTGTACCAGGTTGGTCGTTGACTGGGGTACGATTTAAAGATGCTAGACATGAATTTTTTTCTCTTTATGGGGTACGTGAATCTGTTCTCGAGATGATCATAAATATAAGAGAATGTGTTCTTACTGGACCACCCCCATTGCGTGATGAACAAAAATTTATTGGTAATCTTAGAATTGTAGGTCCAAAAAAAGTCACATTGAGTGATATTACATTTCCAAAAGGAATCGAGCCAATTAACCCGGGTCAATATATTGCAAGTGTAGCTGATGGTGGTGTTTTGGATTTGACTATTAAATTTGAATATATTAATCATAATAAAAAATCATTTATTCCAACTATTTCACCAGAGGAACAATCTACATTTCTAGCGCTTAAACCAACTTCGTTTCCAGTTAAACGAGTAAGTTATTCAGTGCGTATAGAACCGCATCCAGTAAATCAAACAGAAATTGAATATATTTTCTTGGAAATACTAACTGATAATAGTATTCACCCTCAACGAGCACTTATTATAAGTACTCAACATATAATTGATCTAATATGGCCAATTGGAGGTCGTCGTTTGCGACCTGGTTCAATATAATATTAATTAGTACTAAAAAAATGATCCATAAATTAAAAATGAAATATGATAGTCTATTTACGGAAATTGGTGTGGATATTGAAAAAATTCCAAGTAATGATTTTCGTATTAAAGAAAATAAATATAAAAAAGAAGGTTGGCTTCGTATTCAAAATTCAAACCTTGTTTATGAAGGTATTGATATTGCTTTTATTACTGCAACCGGTCGTAATAAACGCTCTGTCGCTACTGCACTCGTGTACCGTGGAAATTGTTTTAATCAAGATATTACTGTTAATGGAATGGATTTTCATGAATACTTTCAGAATAATCCAATTATTATTAAGGAAATTCAAAAACTACAGAATTATTTTCCATCAACTTGGATTGAAACAAATAACCAAACCTCAAAAGATCTAGAATTGACACCCTTGGGCCAACAAAAAGGTTTCTTTACAGCGCATGTTACTGTTAAAGGAGGTGGTCTAACTAGTCAAGCTAAAGCTGTTCGTCTTGCAATTGCTCGTGCTGCGAGTCAAATAGGAAATGATGAAAAAACAAATTTGCGTTCTGCTGGTTTGTTGACAACTGATGCACGACGAAAAGAAAGAAAAAAGTATGGTCTTAAAAAAGCCCGTAAACGACCTCAATTCTCTAAGCGTTAATACGGCGCATTTTTATATACCTATTAAGCTAATATGTCAGTAGTTGAAATTATTAATATTTTGTGTGGTCTTGGCCTTATTTTTGTTTTTATTTTTGTAAAAATCAAAGATAATCGTTTGCTAGCAATTTTGTCTGAAGATATAACAAATCAACCAGTATTCAAAATTGATTTGTTTTTCAGAACTCTTGCTAGATTTTCAACTTTTGGGTTTTTGATTACACTTGGAACTTTGGTAGTTTTTCAAAAAATTAATTAAGTTTTATTATTAATTGTTAAGTTGTTTTACTTTTTTGTAAAGCAGGTAAATTTTAAAATTCGTTGTGAGTGTTGGGGTTTACACCCATTATTTTTTAGGGAGATATCGATTTTATGTCTGGACAGACTGGCGAACGCCCAATTGTTGATATTGTTACAAGTATCCGTTACTGGATTGTTCATAGTATTACAATCCCAACATTGTTTATTTCGGGCTGGCTTTTTGTGAGTACAGGTCTTGCGTATGATGTTTTTGGAAGTCCGCGTCCAAATGAATATTTTACAGAAGATCGTCAAGAAACTCCACTTCTTTCAAACCGTTTTAGTGCTCTAAACCAACTTGATGAATTGGTAGAGGCAAAATAAGGTTCATAGTAATTAACTAATTAAATTGTACCTATGTCAAATTATACTTACCCAATTTTTACTTTCCGCTGGCTAACAGTTCATGCACTAGCCGTGCCGTCAGTATTTTTTATTGGTGCTATTACAGCGATGCAGTTTATTGCACGTTAACTATTTTTGGAATTTAATATCTAATATGGCAAAACCAAATCCAAATCGGCAAACTGTTGAATTGAACCGTAGTACTTTGTACTGGGGTTTTTTGCTTCTTTTTGTACTTGCCGTTCTATTCTCAAGTTATATTTTTAATTAATATAGCTTTGATTTTTTACTTATTTAAAGAATATCAGACAATTATGTCAAATATTGAAACTACTGGTCGAGTACCACTTTGGCTACTAGGAACTGCTGCTGGGCTTGCCGCAATTGGCTTGCTAGGAGTATTTTTCTATGGTTCTTATGTAGGTCTAGGATCTTCTCTATAGAAATCTTTTATTAACTGATTAATATTAAAATATTAATCAGTTAATATTATTTAAGCTTGACAAACTTTATTTATATTCATACAATCTATTATGAAATAAAAAAATGCTATACGCCCCGGTCGTCTAGAGGCCTAGGACATCGCCCTTTCACGGCGAAAACACGGGTTCGAAACCCGTCCGGGGTATTTTTTTTCTTTCAAAATTGTAAATTTCGCTCTCCTGGTGAAATGGTAGACACGCTGGTTTTAGGAACCAGTGCCTATGGCGTGAGGGTTCAACTCCCTCGGAGAGCATTGATTATCTATATATGGATATTAAAATATAATATGATAATACGTTTGTCACTTTTAATGTATTTAAATTTATTTTTCTAGTTCGAATCTAGTATATAAATTGTTTTTATTACTTAATAGTATATTTAAAATATACTATTAAATAATAAACCTAATAGTATATTTAAAATATACTATTAAGTAATAAAATAAGATTAAGATCTTAACCGTTTACAGATGGAGCTTCCACTGCAGCTAGATCTAGAGGGAAGTTGTGTGCGTTACGCTCATGCATAACTTCCATACCTAGGTTAGCACGGTTGATAATATCAGCCCATGTGTTAATAACACGACCCTGAGAATCAACAACCGACTGGTTAAAGTTGAAACCGTTTAGGTTGAATGCCATAGTTGAAATACCTAGAGCAGTGAACCAAATACAAGCTACTGGCCATAGAGCTAGGAAGAAGTGAAGAGCACGTGAGTTGTTGAAAGACGCGTACTGGAAGATTAGACGACCAAAGTAACCGTGTGCAGCAACAATGTTGTAAGTCTCACCATCCTGACCGAACTTGTAACCTGCGTTAGCAGATTCGTTCTCGCTAGTTTCACGAATTAGAGATGAAGTTACTAGTGAACCATGCATCGCTGAGAAAAGTGAACCACCGAATACACCTGCAACACCCAACATGTGGAACGGGTGCATTAGAATGTTGTGCTCTGCCTGGAATACGATCATGAAGTTGAAAGTACCAGAGATACCTAGAGGCATACCATCAGAGAAAGAACCCTGACCTAGAGGGTAAATAATGAATACTGCAGTTGCAGCAGCAACAGGTGCTGAGTAAGCAACAGCAATCCAAGGACGCATTCCTAGACGGAAAGATAGTTCCCACTCACGACCCATGTAACAGCAAATACCGATGAAGAAGTGACAAACGATCATCTCGTAAGGACCACCGTTGTATAGCCACTCATCTACAGAAGCTGCTTCCCAAATTGGGTAGAAGTGAAGACCAATTGCGTTTGAAGTTGGAATAACAGCACCAGAAATGATGTTGTTACCGTAAAGAAGTGAACCAGATACTGGCTCACGAATACCATCGATATCTACAGGAGGTGCTGCGATAAATGCGATGATGAAAACAGACGTAGCTGTTAGTAGTGTTGGGATCATTAGTACACCGAACCAACCAATGTATAGACGGTTCTCAGTTGAAGTGATCCACTCGCAGAAGCGAGCCCATAGAGTAGCGTTACCACGCTTTTCTAGAATAGCAGTCATGATTAAATTTTATGTTTGTTTGTTTATAATAATTTAATTATTATTATAATTTAATGGTTTACTCGAAACTCTTAATCTTTTTACCTTTATCTTACACTATATAATGTTGCCTAATTTTTTATATTAAATTTAGGAATGAGGTCTAGAGATCATTATAGACTTTTAATCTTCAAAAAGCCACAGGTATATCGAGAATTGTGTACTTATTGGCTTAGTGCTTCTTTTGCTGCAAAAATGACTTCAGCTGTAATTGTATTAAGCCCTTCATTTCTGGCATAGCGTTCAGTATTCCGTTTTACTTTACCACGGACAAAACCTGGAACTCGTTTCAATTCATTAAGTCCATCTGTACTCCATTCTAGGCCTGTTTCATTTGATAGAGACTTTGTGATGACTTCTTTTGTATCGTGACCACCAAAAATTTCAAGTAGATGATCTTCCATACCCAAAGTAAACGAATTATAAACAAGATCAGCAATTTGGTTTGTTCCCTCATAACCCAAAAATGGTTTATATCCCAAAGGAAAATTTTGAATATGAACAGGTGCGGAAATTACACCACATGGAATTTCAAGTCGTTTACCAATATGTCTTTCTATTTGAGTACCAAAAATTGCTGTTGGCTCCAATCGGGCAATTATATCACCAATTTGCGTATGGTCATCAGTAACCAAAATTTGATTAGTTAGGCCTTGTACTTGTTCACCAAACCAATCTGCATCATGTGTACAATAAGTTCCTGCACAAACGACATTAACACCTATTTCACGAGTCAATACCCGTGTTATTCCAGCAGCATGTGTAGCATCACCAAATACAACTGCTTTTTTTCCTGTCAAATTTTGACAATCAATGGAACGCGAAAACCAACCAGCTTGTGAAGTAGAATAAGCTTGTTGTTGTGCATATTTTGTAAAATTAATATTATTTTCGGGATCAATTTTATTCAAAATTATACTAATTTCATGAATAAAAATACCTGTATCAATTGTTCCTATTGGACTAATTGACACATACGGTATATTCCATTCTTTTTCAAGATAGTTAGCTGTTATCAAGCCAACCTCACGGTATGGTACGATATTAAACCAGGCTTTTTCCAATTCTGGAATTTTGGTAGTTGAAAGTCCTTCTGGAACAATTAGATTAATTTCAATTCCCAACCCTTCCAAAAGTCGTTTAATTTCTCTACAATCATGATGATGGTGAAAGCCAAGAGTAAAAATACCAATAATATTTACTGATGGTTTTGATGTTTTTTCAAAAGAAAGTTTTTTACTTTTATTTATATAAAATCTAATAATTTGTTCCAGTGTTCGATCAGCTGCTTGAAACTCATTAACCCGATAATGATTAACATCAGCAAGAATTACATCTGAATTTGATTCTATTTGTGCTCGTTCAACAAAAAGAGCAAGATCCTCTTGAAGAATACTTGAAGTACAAGTCGGCGTTACAACTACCAAATCGGCATTTTCTTCGTTTGATTTACGGGTAATATTTTCGACAACTTTTTCTTGTGAACCACGAGCAAGAACATGTCGATCAACGACACTTGTTGTTACCGGTGTAAAATCACGCTCACGTTCCAACATAGAACGTATTACATTAAAATAATCGTCCCCAAGAGGTGCATGCATAATTGCATGAACATTTTTAAAGGATGAAGCAACACGCAATGTACCAATATGAGCAGGTCCTGCGTATATCCAGTAGGCAAGTTTCATATAATTAATTTTTTTTAAATTAGGTCTAGTAGGGATCGAACCTACATTGGGTACTTAGAAGGTACCTGTCCTAATCCATTAGACGATAGACCCATTATTCCTAATAGTGTATATAATCTATGGATTAGTATGCAAGTACTAATTAACTCCAATTTTTTTGATTGGACCAACTTTCTGTAGAATAATTATTATTAAATTGGTCAAGGGTATTATTTCGTCGCAATGGTCTAGTGACCAATTCAAGAATATCATTTGCATTACCAAATCCATGGATTTGAGCAAAAGTAAATTCAACAGACCATTTGGTACTAATTCCCCTTGCTTCCAATGGATTAGCATGTGCTATTCCTGTAATAACAAGATCTGGTCGTAGTTCACGAATTCGTTGAACTTGGTTATAATTATCAGGCTTTTCCACAATTTTTGGAATTGGTACATTTATTTCGTGACACGTTGTTTCCAAAAGAGCAAGTTCTGCTGCTTGAAATCTCTGATCCAAATATGGAATACCAATTTCATATACAATTATTCCACATTTGATTAGGAAACGAGCAAGAGAAATTTCAAGCAAATTATCACCTATTAGAAATACTGACTTTCCACGTAGATTTTTACAATGTGGTTCCAATTTCTCCCAAATTTTTTCTTCCCGGATATCTAGTCCTTTTGATTCAATACCAAACGCATCGCAAATATTTTGAACCCAAGCTCGTGTTCCATCTGGACCAATTGGAAAAGGCGCACCAATCAACGTACATTTTCTGCGTCGCATCAATGCAGCGGCAGTTCGGCTTAGAAATGGGTTCACACCCGCAACAAAAACACCTTCACCAACATGGGGTAGCTTGGAATATCTATTTGAAGGTAGCCATCCTGAAACTTTAATTCCTTGTTTTTTTAGTTCCAATTCAAGCTGACCCGCAACACTTGAAGGTAGTGAACCAAATAGTACAAGTGGTGGATGCTTCAGTTGTGTAGTCTCCGAATCATTTTTATTATATTCGGGACAACGATGTACCAAAGCCGCCAAAACTGTATCTTCACCTTGTGTAAATGCATAATCAAGACCATTCGCTCGCGCTACAATTGTAGGAACTTGGATTTCTGCTTCTAGTCGTTGAGCTATTCCTTCCAAATCTATTTTAATAATTTCAGTTGTACAAGTTCCAATCCAAACAATAACACTTGGATTTCGATCATGTTTAACTTGTAGACATAGTCGCTTAAGTTCCAAATAATCACTAACTTGTGCTGAAATATCAGCTTCTTCCAATTCTGCTATTGCGTAACGTGGTTCAGCAAAAATCATAACTCCAAGAGCATTTTGGAGAAAATAACCACATGTTTTTGTTCCAATAACAAGAAAAAAACTATCTTCAATTTTTTGATAAAGCCATGATACACAACTAATTGGACAAAACGTATGATAGTTTCCTGTTTCACAATCAAAATTGAGTGTATTAGTAGGGGTTTGTGACTGTTCTTTAACTTTTGTATTTTGATTCATAAATTAAAAATTTTAAACTAGCATAAAATCCAAATTTGATTTTGTTTCAGTAGATTTGGAAGTTGTATTTGATAGCAATCTAAACAATTCTTGGTCAGGCAGTTCTGTTGGAACGACCCCTTCAGGTTGTGTCAACAAGTGATCTGCAATATTCAAATAAAAATCACATACTAGATTCAATGGTTTTTCTTTTTCAGCTATTTCAAAAACTGTTTGACCTTGCATACGTGACATTTGAATACCATCTACAATTGGAATAATTTCAAGAACAGGTATTGGACATGATTCAACATATTTATCAATCAAATTTCGTTTTCTAGTTCGATTACCAATAAGGCCAGCAAGTTTAAGCGGATGTGTTCTTGCTTTTTCACGTACTGAAGCAGCAATACGATTTGCTGCATACAATGCTTCAAATCCATTATCAGTAATAATAAGACAATAATCAGAATAGTTTAGAGGGGCAGCAAATCCACCACAGACGACATCACCAAGCACATCAAATAGAATAACATCATACTCATAAAATGCATTTATTTCCTTTAGTAGTTTTACTGTTTCACCAACAACATAACCTCCACAACCAGCACCTGCTGGTGGCCCACCAGATTCTACACAATCAACACCACTATAACCTTCATAAATTACATCTTCAACCCAAATATCTTCGTAATGATAATTCTTTTCTTGCAGAGTATCAACAATTGTAGGAATCAGAAAACCTGCAAGTGTAAATGTACTATCGTGTTTTGGGTCACAACCAATTTGTAGAACACGTTTACCTCGTTTTGCTAGTGCAATTGATAGGTTACAACTAACAGTTGATTTACCGACTCCACCTTTACCATATACAGCCAATTTCATAATAAAAATTTTATATATTTTTGATTTAGAATCATAACAAAGTTTTATTTATTTGTTATCTTTAATCTTGATAAAATTGATCAAGATTATAATAATTCTAAATTTATATTTAGTCTTTATTTTGAATTAAAGTACCTACATAAAACTTATTTATTTAAAATTAAATTATTGAGCGCAGAGGGAGTCGAACCCCCGACCGCATGGTTCGTAGCCATGTGCTCTAGTCCACTGAGCTATGCACTCGATACTTGTTATTGTATAATTTGATTATTTAGAATGCAACTTATTGACAAATAACGATTCTCTCGTTACTTTATTAATAATATTGCGGGCATCGTATAGCGGTAATACCTTAGCCTTCCAAGCTAAAGACACGGGTTCGATTCCCGTTGCCCGCTTTAGTTTTTTGTAGGTGGGCGAACGACGGGGATCGAACCCGCGAATAACGAAGCCACAATCCGTTGCCTTACCACTTGGCCACGCCCGCCACTGCGTATATTATAGCATAAAAACATTTATTTAACCAAGATCAAAGAAGTACAATAATTTTATTTAATTTTTAATTATGGCACGTGAAAAATTTGAACGTACAAAACCACACGTAAATATTGGTACAATTGGTCATGTTGACCATGGTAAAACAACTTTGACAGCAGCAATTACAATGGCAATGGCTTCACGTTTTGGGTCAGCTGATGGAAAAGGTTACGCCGATATTGATTCAGCCCCAGAAGAAAAAGCACGTGGTATTACAATTAATACGGCACATGTTGAATATGAAACTGAAAATCGTCACTATGCTCATGTTGATTGTCCGGGGCATGCGGATTATGTAAAAAATATGATTACTGGTGCAGCACAAATGGATGGTGCTATTTTGGTTGTTTCAGGTGCAGATGGTCCAATGCCACAAACAAAGGAGCATCTACTATTGGCTAAACAAGTTGGTGTTCCAAATATTGTTGTATTCTTGAATAAAGAAGACCAAGTAGATGATGATGAATTGCTTGAGCTAGTTGAATTGGAAGTTCGTGAAACATTGACTGAATATGAATTCCCAGGCGATGAGGTTCCATTGGTTTCAGGTTCAGCACTATTGGCACTAGAAACTTTGACGAATAATGATAAAGTTGAGCCAGGTTCGGATAAATGGGTTGATCGTATTTATAATTTGATGGAAGAAGTGGATAATTATATCCCAACACCAGAACGAGAAACAGATAAGCCATTCTTGATGGCAACTGAAGATGTATTCTCAATTACAGGTCGTGGTACAGTTGTAACAGGTCGTGTTGAACGTGGTGCTATTAAAGTTGGAGAGGATGTTGATGTTGTTGGTCTTGCTGAAACTCAAACAGTAACAGTAACAGGACTAGAAATGTTCCAAAAGACTCTTGATGAGAGTGTTGCAGGAGATAATGTTGGTGTTCTTTTGCGTGGTATCCAAAAGGAAGATGTTCAACGAGGTATGGTTCTTGCAAAGCCAGGTACAATTACACCACATACAGAATTTGAAGCACAAGTTTATGTACTAAATAAAGAAGAAGGTGGGCGTCATACACCATTTTTGCCTGGTTACCGACCACAATTCTATGTTCGAACAACAGATGTAACTGGTAAAATTGCTTCTTTTAAAAGCGATGATGGTGAAGAGGCAAAAATGGTTATGCCTGGTGATCGTGTTAAAATGCTAGTTGAGCTTATTCAACCAATTGCTATTGAAAACGGTATGCGTTTTGCTATTCGTGAAGGTGGACGAACAGTTGGTGCAGGAGTTGTTTCAGCTATTCTTAAATAAAATTTCTCTAAATAAATTGTTTATATATTTTTATGAAAAGTAAACAAAAGTCAATTAATATACTATCTCATCTTAATAAGCAAAATACAAAAAAAATTCCTAAACTTGCTATTGGTGACACAGTAAATTTGAAAGTAAAGATTAAAGAAGGTAATCGTGTTCGTCTTCAAGCTTATGAGGGAACAATTATTGCACAACGAAAAGCTGGTGTTTCAACCACAATTACTGTACGTAAAACTTTTCAAGGTGTTGGTGTTGAACGAGTGTTTCCAGTTTATTCTCCGCAAATTACTGAAATTCAAGTCCTTCGTCATGCATTTGTTCGTCGCTCCAAACTTTATTATTTGCGTAATCGTCGTGGAAAAGCTGCACGACTACGTATGCGTTTGAATGGATAAACAAAATAATGATATTAGTTGTATTTAATGAAGGGAATAATAAATTTTATTATAATATTATGCAATCTCAACTAACTGATTCGAATTCACAAGTTCGCCGTGATCGGGTTCTTGTTTCGCGTTCATTGGGAAATTATTGGTGGGCTACGGCTCTAACAATTGGTTCTATTGGATTTCTAGTTGTTGGTTTTTCAAGTTTTATTGGATTCAATATTTTGCCATTTGTACATGCTGAAAGCATTCAATTTTTGCCACAAGGTTTGGTAATAAGTTTTTATGGTGCACTTGGTCTTTCAACTGCAGCATATTTGTGGCTAGCAATACTTTGGAAAGTTGGCGATGGGTATAATGAATTTAATAAAATTAAAGGAACGCTTCGACTTTTTCGTTGGGGATTTCCTGGAACACAACGTAGAATTGATCTAAGTTTCCCAATTCAAGATATTGAAGGAATTCTAATTCGTCAACAGACAGGGATTGGGGAACAAAGAATACTTTGTGCCCGTCTCCGTGGTCGTCGTGAAATTCCTTTGCTTGGATTGAATACGCTAGAATCCCAAACTAAAATCGAAGGTTGGGGCGCTGAATTGGCTTCATTTCTGAATGTACCTTTGATAACATCCTAGAAAGGGTATAATGTACTATGTAGGTAGTTTGTCAATTAATTATAAACTCGTAGTAACTTATGCTAACTCTAAAAGTTCTTGTATACACAGTTGTTGTACTTTTTGTATCCCTATTTATTTTTGGTTTCCTATCTAATGATCCAGGTCGTAACCCAGGTTCATAATTAAAATAAATAGTATAAATTTAATTAGCTTTTTAATACAATTTTACACTATAAAGACTTGACTCTTTATAGTGTAAAATTGTATTATATTGAGCGGGGGTCAATGCCCGAGTTGGCTAATGGGGGCGGATTGTAAATCCGCTGGCTTTGCCTACGCTGGTTCGAATCCAGCTTGGCCCATATTTTATTAAGTATTATTTACGTCCTTATATATATTAATATATTAGGCGGCACCCAGATTTGAACTGGGGATGGCGGATTTGCAATCCGCTGCCTTACCACTTGGCTATACCGCCTATCGAAATAAATATAAGTTAATTAACTTATATTTATTCCATTCATTAAGATTTTCTTCCACGACGTGAGTAATACTCAATAATATAAAGATCACTTACTCGTAGACCAAGCCAACCTCGACGTGTAACGCCTTGAATTTGACCTGTCAAATCCGATTTTCTAAAACTTAGATTAGGTGGAATTCCTACATTTCGTGTATCTTTACGTTGAGTAGCTGGTTTACTCATACTCAAATAACGATTTACTAGTTCTTTAGACAATGAATTATCACGCACACTAATTGAATCACCAGGTTTACAATGAGAACTCGGTTTATTTACTCGTTTTTCATTTACAAGAATATGTCCATGGGAAACGAGCTGACGTGCTGCCCGAATAGTTGGTGCCATCCCCAACCTAAAAATAGTATTATCAAGTCGGGCTTCCAAGAGTGAAAAGAGAGCATTACCAGTTGGACCTTTACTACGACGGGCTTGAGTTATATAATTTATCAGCTGTTTTTCCGTTAGTCCATAATGATAACGTAGTCGTTGTTTTTCTAGCAAACGAACAGCAAACTCGGACGGTCGTCTTCGAACGCCAGAATTTTTGTTTTGGGCTATTTTTCGTGTAAGTCCTGGTAGACGACCAAGACGTCGAACAACTTTTAGACGAGGTCCACGATATCGTGCCATATATATTTTCCTATATTTAATTTGTAATATGGGTGGGTTGCCCGGGACTCGAACCCGGAGCTTGTCGGTTAAAAGCCGAATACTCTACCATTGAGTTAGCAACCCCGACCCTTTCAATATAGAATTATATTGAAAATTAAATCATACCGTTTCATATTAAACTGTTTATCAATCTTATATTCTAGACAGCACACACAAAATCAAGGAATAATTAAATAGCCGAGTAATTGAAATTCAATTAAAAAAAATTTTTATGTAAATAATATAAATCGGTTAATAACTATAACGAGGTCTATAAAAGCTATGCAGCTTGATCAAATTAAGAAACTGGTTGTAACAGAAAAATCTGTTCGGCTATTTGAAAATCAACAGTATGTTTTTGATGTGGATCCTTCACTCAATAAAACAGAAATTAGAAATTTTGTTGAAAAACATTTTAAAGTCAATGTAACTAGTGTGAATACTCACCGTTTGCCTTCAAAACGAACAAAAGGACGTACTAAAGCAACAAAACGTGCTATTGTTACACTTGCTCCAGGAAATTCGCTTTCAATCTTGGGTGAACAAGGGCTTGAAACACAATCTAATCAATAATATAAAATATATATGGGAATTCGTCTATATACGGCACAAACACCAAGTCAGCGACATTGTGCTACATCCGATTTTAAAGATATTACAATTAAAAAACGAAATCGTAAACTATGTGGGCCATTGAATCGGAGACATGGTCGAAATAATCGTGGTATTATTACAAGCAGACATCGAGGAGCTGGTCATAAACGAGTTTATCGTTTTGTTGATACAAAACGTGATAATTATGGAGTTCCAGCGAAAGTTAAAGGGGTCAGTTATGATCCAAACCGAACAGCAAATATTGCATTGGTAGAATACCCAAATGGCCAATCAGCATATATTATTCACCCAGAGGGTTTGACTGAAGGTCAAATGGTAGTTTCGGGCTATAGTGCTCCACTACAAAGTGGAAATACACTTCCATTGAAGGCAATTCCACTCGGTATAGAAATTCATAATATTGAAATCGAGCCAAGCCGCGGAGGTAAACTTGTTAAAGCTGCAGGAACAGCAGCGAGATTGGTTGCAAAGGAAGGATCTTATGCAACTATTCGATTGCCCTCAGGTGAAACACGTTTGATTCACCAAGATTGTTGGGTTACGATTGGTCGTGTTGGTAATAGTGATCATGCTAACCAATGTTTTGGTAAAGCTGGTCGAAAACGTTGGATGGGCCGCCGACCACATGTACGAGGAAGTGTTATGAACCCAGTTGATCACCCACACGGTGGTGGTGAAGGCCGGGCACCTATTGGTCGCCCAAGTCCAGTAACACCATGGGGTAAACGTACACTTGGGAAACGTACAAGAAAATCCAAAAAATATAGTGATAAGCTTATCATCAGACGAAGCTCTTCTTAACCACTATCTAACAATTTTAAAAATTGCTATATTATTTAACTATATTTATGTCACGATCACTAAAAAAAGGACCTTTTGTATCTGCTAGTCTATTGAAAAAAGTAGAAAATATAGAGACTAGCGGAAAAAAAGATATTATTACTACTTGGTCACGTGCGAGTACGATTGTACCAGTAATGATTGGTTATACAATAGCGGTACATAATGGGCGTCAACATGTACCTGTATTTATTACTGACCAAATAGTTGGGCATAAACTCGGAGAATTTGCACCAACTCGTACTTTCCGAGGTCATGCTAAAAAAGATAAAAAAGCACGCCGTTAATATTATTCTAAATAAAAAATTATTATATGGGACAAAAAGTAAATCCTGTTGGATTCCGATTGGGTTTGACACAGCGTCATTCAACACAATGGTATACTAATTCTAACAATTATGCTGCTCTCGTTGATCAAGATTATAAAATTCGACAACATATTTATAAATCATTTCCTGATAGCCGTATTGTAAAAATTGATATTCAACGTATTGCAGATCAAGTACGTATTTTGATGTACGTTGGTCGGCGCAAAAAATTGTTTGATGCAATAGATGCTGCCGATACTACGCCACCAATTGAAAAGGTACGTAAAGATTTGAATATTATGTTGAATAAAACTGATAAGCTTAAAAAAGTTTACATTCGTATTATTCATGTACCTAAGCAAAATGCTGAGTCAATTATGCTAGCTGATTGGGTTGTAGAACGTCTTCAAAAACGTGAGCCTTTTAGACGTGTTCTACGTCAAGCACTACAACGCGCACAACGATTGGGGTTGAAAGGTGTTAAAGTTCAAATTTCAGGTCGATTGAATGGTGCAGAAATTGCTCGAACTGAATGGGGTCGAAAAGGACGTATTCCGTTGCATACTCTTCGTGCTGATATTAGTTATTGCCATACTAACGCACAAACAATTTATGGTGTATTGGGAGTTAAAGTTTGGACATACCGGACTAAATAACTTCTATTCGAGTTGGAATATCGCTTAAATAATTTTAATTTAAGCTCTAATTTGATTTTAAATTGCTCAAGTTTATTAAATATGAAAATAATTGGCCTTAAAATCAAAAATTATTGATATAAATTATGACACGTCGTTTTACTCCGGTTTCAATAGCAGCATCAACAACAACTAATCTTGGAATCATTACACAAATTATTGGTCCAGTACTAGATGTTAGCTTCCAACCAGGTTGTATGCCTAATATTTTTAACTCACTAATTATTGAAGGAAAAACTGGTTCTGGTGAAGAAGTTTCAGTTACTTGTGAAGTACAGCAACTACTTGGTGATAATCAAGTTCGTGCTGTTTCAATGAGTGCAACAGATGGTCTAATGCGTGGTATGACTGTTGTGGATACAGGTGCTCCTTTGAGTGTACCAGTTGGTGAGCCTACACTTGGACGTATTTTTAATGTTCTTGGGGAACCAGTTGATGAGCAGGGTTCTGTTTCTGATTCTACAACTCTACCAATTCACCGTTCAGCTCCAGCATTCGTTGAACTAGATACAAAGCTATCGATTTTTGAAACAGGTATTAAAGTAGTTGACCTACTTGCTCCATACCGTCGTGGTGGTAAAATTGGTCTTTTTGGTGGTGCAGGTGTAGGAAAAACTGTACTAATTATGGAATTGATTAATAACATTGCTAAAGCTCATGGTGGTGTTTCAGTTTTTGGTGGTGTAGGTGAGCGTACACGTGAAGGTAATGACCTTTATATGGAAATGAAGGAATCTGGTGTTATTAATGAAAATAGCCTTAAGGATTCTAAAGTTGCTCTTGTTTACGGTCAGATGAACGAACCACCAGGTGCACGTATGCGTGTTGGTCTAACTGCTCTAACAATGGCAGAATATTTCCGTGATGTAAATAAGCAAGATGTACTATTGTTTATTGATAATATTTTCCGATTTGTACAAGCAGGTTCTGAAGTATCAGCCCTTTTGGGCCGTATGCCATCAGCTGTAGGTTATCAGCCAACATTGGCTACTGAAATGGGTGGTCTACAAGAACGTATTACTTCAACTAAGGAAGGATCAATTACTTCAATTCAAGCAGTTTATGTACCAGCGGATGATCTAACTGATCCAGCTCCAGCTACAACATTTGCTCACCTAGATGCAACAACAGTTCTTTCACGTGGTCTCTCAGCAAAGGGAATTTACCCAGCCGTAGATCCTCTAGATTCAACGTCAACAATGCTACAGCCATGGATTGTTGGTGAAGAACACTATTCATGTGCTCAAACTGTAAAAGGTACACTACAACGTTACAAAGAACTACAAGATATTATTGCAATTCTTGGTTTGGATGAACTATCTGAGGAAGATCGTCAAACAGTATCTCGTGCACGACGAGTAGAGCGATTCCTTTCACAACCATTCTTTGTTGCAGAAGTATTTACTGGTTCCCCTGGTAAGTATGTTAGTCTTGCTGATACAATTCGTGCTTTTAATCTAATTCTTTCCGGCGAATTGGATGCATTGCCAGAACAGGCATTCTACCTTGTAGGTGATATTGATGAAGCAATTGCGAAAGCTGAATCACTACAAAAGTAAAATAATAATGAGAAATTGAATCTAACCAAATGGGTTAATTTAAATATAATTAATTTTATATGGCTCTACAAACATGTGTTATTGCTCCTGATCGAGTACTTTGGGACGGTCCAATTGATGAGGCTCTTTTTTCAGCAACAAGCGGTAGTCTTGGTGTATTGGAAGGTCACGCACCACTTCTAACAGCTCTTGATATTGGCCCAATGCGCCTACGTGCAGGTTCATGGGTTAGTTTTGCAGTTATGGGTGGTTTTGCGACTGTTCAAAAGGGTTGCTTGACTGTTATTGTTAATGAAGCTTATCGTGGTGATGAACTTGATTTGAATGAAGTTACTCAAGAATATGAGGAAGCTAAAGCAAATCTAGAGCGTGCTACGGGAACTCCACAAGTTATTGAAGCACAAGTTGCTTTGCGACGTGCAAAAGCTCGTTATGATGCTTGTTCTCTACAAGAATCTAACTAATTTAGTATTATTATTATTGTTTGGTATAATAAAAATTTGCAATTTTTATTGTATCAAGCAATAATAGCTAAGACAAGGCCCATAGCTCAGTTGGTAGAGTGTTTGCCTTACAAGCAAAGTGTCATCGGTTCGAGTCCGGTTGGGCCTAAATAATTCGCAAAATAAAATTCTTACTACTAAACTCTATACTTTTTTACTATCAAATTAGGTTTGAAGGAAATTTCTATCATAAATTGATTTTATAATTAATTTATCTAAATTATTTATTTGTTTTTATTTTATGAGCTCTTCTACTCCTAACGATTCAACCCAAAAAATAGGTCAATTGCTAAATCAGAAAGCAACACAACGTGGTCTAGTAATTTCACGAGTTCGTGTGCGCATGCAAAATAAATCAAAACAGGACCAAAAAGGAAAAAAACAAAATGCACGTCGTAATCGCCGCCGTTGGCAAACTGTAAATATTAGTGGGCCAGCTGCTGTTCTTGATTATAAAAATACAACAATACTACGACGTCATATTACTGTACAAGGACGTATTCTACCTCGACGTTTTAACCATTTGACAGCAAAACAACAACGTTACGTTTCTCGATCAATTAAGCGAGCTCGTGGAATTTGTTTGATTGCAACTGTTCGACGTCGCCGATAATTTTATACAAAATTGAAATTTATTTAAGTTAACGAGGAAAAAATAATGACACGAGTTAAACGTGGATCAGTAGCCCGAAACCGCCGAAAAAAACTTCTTCATAGTATGCGGGGAGCAAAAGGTGCACATTCGATTTTGTTCCGTATTTCAAACCAACAACGACGAAAAGGATTGCGTTATGCTTATGTTGGTCGAAAATGTAAGAAACGTGTTATACGTCAACAATGGATTATTAGATTGAACGCCCTAGTGCATTTGTATGGTATGACTTATTCCGATTTTATTCATTTGGTTAAATCTAATGGATTGGTTTTGAATAGAAAAATGATAGCACAATTGGCGATTACTAATAAAGAAGATCTAATTCCATTGATTCGCCATATTGAAAATTAAAAAAATTTGATTTTATGTCTAAGCAGATTAAATCCCACGATGGCACATCACCTGATCCCAGTAAAGGACTTTGGACACGATGTGACCAATGTGGAGAAATTCTATATGTAAAACATCTTCGCGAAAATTATTCAGTTTGCGCCAATTGTGGTCATCATCTAAGAACAAATAGTAATGAGCGGATTGCGTCAATTTTGGATGAAGGAAGTTGGAAACCAATAGATAGTACTTTGCAACCGTGTGACCCACTTAAATTTACGGATTATATTCCGTATGAAGAACGTGCAAAAAAGGCACAAGATTCCACTGGACTAAATGATGCTATTCAAACTGGAACAGGACTTATTGAAGGTATTCCTGTCGCATTTGGGGTAATAGAATTTGCTTTTATGGGTGGTAGTATGGGTTCAGTTGTTGGTGAGAAAATTACTCGATTGATTGAATATGCTACTCGTACAGGTTTGCCTTTGGTCCTAATTTGCACATCCGGTGGAGCACGTATGCAAGAGGGAATTTTTAGTCTAATGCAAATAGCAAAAATTTCTGCAGCTTTGCAAATTCACCAAGATGCAGCAAAACTTCTTTATGTTGCAGTGTTGACTTCACCAACTACCGGTGGAGTTACAGCAAGTTTTGGTATGTTGGGAGATATTATTATCTCTGAACCAAAAGCCCTGATTGGTTTTGCTGGTCGACGTGTTATTGAACAAACATTGCAAGAACAACTACCAGATAATTTCCAAACTGCAGAATATCTATTGAAACATGGTTTGCTTGATCTAGTTGTACCCCGCACGCTTCTAAAACAAGCATTGGCAGAGATACTAACGTTTTATCAGGAAGCACCATTGAGACAAACAGGTAAAATTCCATATGGTGTGTCGGCTCCCCTTTCAAAAGAACAAATTGATTTCTTGACATCTAATTGGTCAAAAGGAAATTTGAAAACGGGTACAAGCCTTAGTAGTGTACTAGACTTTCTAGGTATAAATGAGAATAAAGAAATCAATCTAGAAAATCCTGGCACATACTATGCTGATCGATTGTTTACACGTTTGGTAAATGGACTTTCAAATAGTACACTATCATGGTGGATAGACAACAAAAAAAATAGAATTAATATTACTTGTTCAGAAATTATAACATAATTAAAAAAAAAAACAAAATGCCAACTACTCCCCAACTTATTCAAAAAGCTCGGACAAAACGAACTAATCCACAAAAAGCACCTGCACTAAATCGCTGCCCACAACGTCGTGGTGTATGTGTACGAGTTTACACAACAACACCAAAAAAACCAAATTCAGCTCTAAGAAAAGTTGCTCGTGTTCGACTAACATCTGGATTCGAAGTTACCGCTTATATCCCTGGAATTGGACATAATCTACAAGAACATTCTATTGTTCTAATCCGTGGTGGTCGTGTTAAAGATTTGCCGGGTGTACGTTATCGTATTGTACGAGGTGCACTTGATACAGCAGGTGTTGCTAATAGACTACAAAGTCGTTCTAAATATGGAGCTACAAAACCAACATCATAAACTTTTATTTATAAGTTCCTCTTTAATTCGAAATCTTCAAATTTTTCCTTTGATTTTTATATGAAAGATCAATCTATTCGATATTCTATTCATGACCTTGCAGAGGCACAAAGACGAAATTACGTAAGATTTTTGACAAATGGGCTAAAATCTGAATTGGATCATTTTCCGACAATTCGTGTGGGTTGGCTAGAATTGATTTTTCATTCTTCTACCTGTCAAATTCGACTACCTCGTGAAAGAGCCAGTCAAACTATTAAAAAACAAGGTACGATTAGTGTTTCGCTATATGTTACTGCATCACTAATTGATCATTATACGGGTCAAATAATTCACTGTTGGATGCCAATTAGTAGAATTCCATTGATTTTGGGGGTCGGTGGATTTTATGTACGAGGAATTGGGTGGATTGTTGTTCATCAAATAATTCGTGCACCCGGACCATATAATGAAATTTTGACAAATAAAAATAAAAAACGACAATCAGAAATAATACTTTTGTCAGAAGTAGGTTCGCGTATCTATATTAAACATAAAGCACAAGATTTTACTTCATTGAATCTAATCCAATTTTTTTGTAATAAATATAGTGATCTATTTAATAATAGCGAATTCATTGAAGTTTCTTGGGGTGCTGATGATACTCAAAAAATTCCTGCAGCACTACTACTTTCAGCATTGGGTCTTCCAAGTAATCTTTTTTCAGGTGTATCAAATTCATATTTGACACCAAAACGTGCATTGAATTTGATTAAAAAAAATATAATAATTTCTAATGAAATTCGAAATTCAAATGCTACACATACTTATTATTCAAAACGCTTTAGTAATAAGTCAGGTATTAATGAAATTAATTTTATTAATCAAAAATCATCGGCAAATTCGAAACGCTTTTTCGGTTTTATTTTGGGTAGTTCCGATGCAATTCGCGCAGGTTTTATTGGTACAACTGGGCGAATGAGACTTAATACGCGATATGGTCTTTCAATAACAGATCGACGTACAATTAATGGTCAAGATTTGGCTTATTTGGTAGAAGAAGTATATATAGCAAAAATTGATAATTTTAAATTGCAATTGGATGATCGAGATAACCTAAAGAATCGATATCTAAGATCATGTGGTGATCTATTGCAAGCATGTTGGCGTTGTGGATTTATAAAGGGTCGTAAATTGGCAATAAAAAAATTGGTTCAATTTAATATTGCACAATCTCGATTTTCAAGTGAATTTAGAAAAAATCAATATCAACGAATTCAACCAATTCAATTCCAAATTAACCCAATTAATATAATTGATGCATTTAGAAAACCGATTGAAGATGAAATTCGTATCTTTTTCTCCACAAATCCATTGTCACAATGGTGGCAATACACAAATCCACTTGAATCATTGACGCATACTCGTAGATGTACATCCCTAGGTCCAGGTGGTTTGAGCCGTGACCGAGCGAGTATTGCTGTTCGTAATATTCATCCAAGTCACTTTGGTAGAATTTGTCCAATTGAAACACCTGAAGGTAAAAATGTTGGAGTTGTTAATTCACCGGCTTTGGGTACACGTATTGATAACTATGGATTTCTACTTCCACCGTACTTTCGAGTTCAGCACAATTCACTTGTTACAAATAAGAATCCAGTTTACCTCCATCCAAGTATTGATGCAAAAGGTTCATGGGTTACTTCCAATGAACTAATAGTGTCACCATCTGGAAAATTGCCTAATCGAAGACAGCGAAGTCGGTATATTGAACGTTTTAGTTCAATTTCACCGCACTTGATTGATCTATTTGGTGTAACACCCCCACAAATGCTATCAGTTGGTGCAGGACTTATTCCATTCGTAGAACATAACGATGGAAATCGTGCTCTAATAGGTTCAAATATGCAACGTCAAGCACTTCCTTTGATACAGCCTGAACGACCAATTGTTGGTACTGGTCTTGAACCTATTGTTGCTAGTGATTCCCGGGCAACAATTCGTGCAATTGCTAGTGGGTATGTTTATTGGACAACAAGCCATGAAATTCGTGTTCATAGTATTTTGCATTGGCGGTCTGGTCAATTTCGAACAATTAAATATAAATTGGGTCGATATATACCAACTCCAAAAGGAACGTTCTTTGATAATCGACCATGGGTAGAAGATGGTGATTGGGTACAAACTGGTGATTTGATTGCTGATGCTGCAGGTTGTAGTCATGGTGATTTGGCTCTGGGTCGTAATCTTATAATTGCTTATACACCATGGGAAGGATATAATTACGAAGATTCTGTATTGATTAATGAACGTTTGGTTCATCAAGATCTAATAACATCAATTCATATTAAACCATATACTACAACACTTCCTGAAGTTTATTCAAATATTTATAATCAAGCAATTGGTAATTATGCACTTCCACCATCATTGTCTGGTCATTATGATATAATTCATGGTAAAATTCCTGGAACATTTTTGACACGACTAGGAGTTTTGAAAAAACATCAAAAACAATTGGATAAAGATGGTGTTATTCATGTTGGTTCTTGGGTTAAACCAGGAAACATTTTGATTGGAATTATTGAATTGTTGGAACGTAAAAAACCTGTTAGTGGTGCACGCCAATTGGTTATTGATATTTTGGGCGATGAAGAATCAAGACGATATCGTGATCATTCGCTTCGTGTTCCAAATTTTGTACAAGGGCGTGTTATTGATGTTCGTGGGACACGTCCATCTTGGTCCCGTTTGATGGGCTCACATAAAGAATCAATTCACCCATCGACTGAATTGGTAGTATATATTGCTCAACGTTGTCAAATTCGAGTTGGTGATAAAATTGCTGGCCGTCATGGAAATAAAGGTGTTATTGCAAAAATTGTTCCCCAACAAGATATACCGTATCTAGCTTCTGGGTTGTCAATTGATATTGTATTGAATCCTCTTGGAGTACCATCACGAATGAATGTTGGTCAAATTTATGAAGGAATTCTTGGATTGGCTGGGCGCCTTTTGGGTCAACATTATCGAGTTATACCGTTTGATGAAATTTACGGTTCTGAAACATCTTATGGCCTTGTTCATGGTAAATTGTTGGAAGCACAACAACGGCTTGGACTATCTTGGATATTTAATCCACAAGCTCCTGGAAAGACTTATCTTTTTGATGGACGAACAGGCGAACCACTTGAACAACTAGTTCTATTGACAACAAGTTATATACTAAAACTAGAACATCGTGTTGACGAAAAAATTCATGCCCGTACAACTGGTCCTTATGCTCTTTCTACTCAACAACCGGTTCGTGGGCGATCCCGTCAGGGTGGTCAACGATTGGGTGAAATAGAAGTTTGGGCTCTAGAAGGATTTGGTGCTTCATACACTCTACATGAAATACTAACTACAAAATCAGATGATATTAAATCACGTCGTGCAATATCAATTCGACTATCAAAAGGAATTTATGGTTTTAGACCTCAGTTTCAAAGTCAATCCGAAGCCTTTAAAGTTTTGATTCTTGAACTTCGTTCACTTTGTTTGAATTTGACTGATAGTGAAACTGATCCTTCTGATTTTAATTAATTAAAATTTAATAAAACAAAATTCAATGATGGAATACTAATGGAAAAAGATATCAAAACAAAATTTCAATTGTATGCTAATCAACGATCCTGTAAAATAAAAATTAAATTTCTATCAGATGAAGCAATTATAGACTGGGGGAGTAGAATACTGCCAGATGGTACAATTGTAGGGGAAATTACATTTCCTGGAACTATTAATTATAAAACAAAAAAACCAGTACCAGGGGGCCTTCTTTGTGAAACTGTATTTGGTCCACGGGCTGCAAATGCTTGTGCTTGTGGTGAACTCACAAGAGTTCTACAACGAAGACGTATTAATGGTCCCGAACCAGGGAAATGGGTCTGTCCAATTTGTCAAGTTCAATGGGGAGATCCACTAATACGTCGTTATCAAATAGGTTATATTCGATTGGTATCAACTGTTATTCACCCTTGGATTCTTTATGGAACACCAAATTATCTCTCTTTGCTACTTGAGATAAAACGAAGTGATCTTCAAGAAATTGCTTGGTGTAATAAAGAAATTTTGGTCCCAATTTCTGGAAAATCGCAAAGTCGTTTGGTTTATAGTCAAGGGTATAAACCGACTTTGCCAAAATCAAAAATTTCAAAAAGTGAAGAGCAAATATTGATTCCAATTGGTTTGTCCGAATCTGAAAATAAAAAAGAAATTATTCGATCTTTGTCAATATTGGATACAGTATTGAATTTGTCCCACAAAACATCAAATATAAATAGTAAAAAATCTAAACAAATTTATGCAAAGAATAAAAATTATTCCGAATCAATAAATCCAATTACTGATAATTTTTATGGCAATAATATTGGAACATCAATAGTTCCTATAACTGGCGGAAAAGCTATTCGAAATCTTCTAAATCAAATTTGTTTGGAAAGTGAAGAAGTTATACTAAAACAAAAAATCAGAGGGATTTATACAGAACTTAGAGGATATGGTTCTCCTGGTTTTTTTGAAACACAACAAATTTTTAGTAAAGAACCCGAGAAATTTCCACCATTGGAAAAACTATTCCAAAATCTTCAAATTAACGTACGGAGATTGCGTTTGATTCAACATCTAACTTATCAAATTAAAGATTTGGATCTATTTACAATTTCAATTCTACCAGTTCTTCCACCAGTACTACGTCCAGTATTGGAACTTCCTAATGGTGCAATAGCAATTTCTGATTTGAATACATTGTATCGACATTTGTTGGTACGAAATCGTTTGACTACAAAACATCAAACTGATACTAATGGTACTTTGGATCTTTCAGCATTTCTGATTCAAGAGGCTGTAGATCGGCTATTTGATAATAGTAAAGCGCCACGCCCAAAATACCCACCAGGTGATATTTCACCTTGGGCAAAAAATATTAAAACACCAAACCCACCTCTAAAATCACTGACCGATGGTCTAAAAGGTAAACAAGGAAGATTCCGTCAACATTTGTTGGGTAAAAGAATTGATTATTCGGGTCGTTCTGTTATTACTTCCGGTCCAAACCTAAAACTTAATCAATGTGGAATTCCTTTGGAAATAGCAATTGAACTTTTTCAGCCATGGCTATTGTCTTATATTTGTGGTGGTTCTTCGAATCGTCAAATAAAATTGGTTGGTTCATTTAGACAAGCAAAATATCTTCTTTATAATTCACCAACTATTATTTGGCATTTGCTAGAATTTTTTCTTAATGAACAAGTAGTACTACTAAATCGTGCTCCAACGTTGCATAGATTTGGTATTCAAGCATTTGAACCAGTATTGGTACCAGGTCGTGCAATTACACTTCATCCACTTGTTTGTCCGGCTTTTAATGCCGATTTTGATGGAGATCAAATGGCGGTTCATGTTCCTTTGTCCCTCGAAACTTATTCAGAAGCAAGAATTATTTTGCTAGCAGCACAAAATTTCTTGACTCCTTCCACAGGTAGTCCAATTATTTCATTGAGTCAAGATATGGTTCTAGGTTGTTATTACCTGACTAGCAATCCACAAATTGCGACTGAAAATTATAAAGGTTCTAATAATATCTATTCCAAAACAAATTCTTTCTTTTTTAGTATTGAAGAAGTTACAATACTTTATCACCGTAATCAAATTAGTTTGCATAATTCGATTTGGCTACGTTGGAAAAACCCATTTATAAGTTGGGAATCCAAAAATGGCCCAATCGAAGTAAGGATTGGATTTAATGGTTCAAGGGTAGAGATTTATAATGAATGTCAACGATATTATGACTGTTGGGGAAATTTGGTTGATCAATATATTAAAACTACAGCTGGTCGAGCCATCCTAAACCAGGCTACACTTCCACTTCTTCCTCTTTATCGCCAACATTAAGAAAATAATAACTCGAACACAATGATTGAATGACAAAAATTTTTCTAAACTCAACATACCAAAATAATAATTCATTGGAATTTTGGTATATTAATAAGCATTTGGATAAAAATAATCTAAAGTCAATAATTTGTTGGTTGGTATCTCAATATGGTGGTCAACGAGCTGGAGCAGTCCTTGAAAATCTAAAAAGACTTGGTTTTGAACAAGCAATACAAGCAGGTGTCTCTATTGGAGCAGGTGATATTACACCCCCTCCAATAAGAGATATTTTTGTACCAGCTACTGGTCAACGTGTTCTTGGTACAAGTCGGCATTACCATTTGGGTCAATTGACAGGGGAAGAAAAGGCTCAACAAGCTATTGATGGTTGGTTCTCGGCAACTGAGCTATTGAGTTCAGCAATTATTTCACACTTCAATAATTTTGATAAAATAAGTCCAATTCATATAATGGCATTCTCTGGTGCACGGGGAAATATAACACAAGTCCGTCAATTGATAGGTATACGTGGTCTAATGTTGGATCCAATAGGAAAAATTATTACATCACCAATTCGTGCCTCATTTCGCGAAGGATTGACAGTTACTGAATATCTTATTTCTGCATATGGTGCTCGTAAAGGTTTGGTTGATACAGCATTGCGGACAGCTAATGCTGGTTATTTGACACGCCGTCTAATTGATGTGCTGCAAGATGTGGTTATTCTTCAAATTGATTGTGGGCCATTGGGTACAGAAGGCTGTTTTATTACTGATTTTAAAGATGAAACTGGTAATATTTTGGTCTCGCTGCAAAAACGATTGCTTGGCCGTGTAACTGCAGAACCACTCAAAATTGGTAAAACTACGATCATAAGAAATACTGAAATCAACCAAACTTTGGCCAAAATTATTGCCAAATTGTACCCTAATGGGGTCTATGTTAGATCACCTATTACTTGTGGAATTTCTCTTGGACAATTGTCACGAAATGGTGTATGTCAATTGTGTTATGGTTGGGATTTGAGTCTGGGTGATCTAGTGGAATTGGGTGAAGCAGTAGGTATTATTGCAGCTCAATCTATTGGTGAACCCGGTACCCAACTAACAATGCGAACATTTCATACTGGTGGTGTTGTTTCAGGTCAAGCTCTGGATCGATTGCGTGCTAGTGGTGCAGGGCGTGCAATTTTTCCACAAAGTATTCCTGGTAGATTGGTTCGTGCCAATGGTGGAATAATTGGATTTATTTTGTACGAAAAATGTACACTAATAATTTCGTGTCCCAATGGGATACGAACAAACTATGAATTTCCACGTGGTGTTGTTCTTTTGATCCGTCATGGACAATGGATTCACCCAATGCAAGAACTTGCACAAACAATTGACGAAATTCAATTGAATCGTATTGGTTGGCAAAAACGTCCTTATAGAATTTCAAGCCAATTTAGTGGTTTGCTTTATTCACGTAATCAAAATAATAAAACCAGAAATCTTTGGATTCTATCATATTCACGTTTTAATCAAAAAACTTATAAAACGACATTTGGACTAAATTATAAAGGTGACTGGTTGGGGAATCAATCAAAAACTGGTTTGTCACTTGAATTTCAACATAAAAACTTTGGTTTGATTAGTGGACTTGATACATTCCAAATTAACCAAAAGCATATAAAATTGCGATTGGAACCGGGTAAGATTGTTGAAAATTCAATTAGATCAGGTAAAAACCTAAAAAAACGTTTTAATAACGATGGTCGAATCCGTAGTTGGTCACGTCAAAAGATTACTATTCAAAAAATTGGTAGTTTGCTAGCACCGCAAAGTAATAAAGTCTCGACTTATTATGGTATAAGAATTGAACCAGGATTTTACCTTGGTGAACTAACTTTTTATACACCAGTAGCTGGTGATATTGTTCAAGCATTGCCAAAAATTGAAGCTTTTTTTGAAGCACGATCTTATCAATCATTTCATCGTGGACTAACACAAGGTTTTTATACTCTAATAAAATTGGGTTTTAGTCAATATTTTTCAGCAATGTCTGCTTTGCGATCAACACAACAATATATTCGTAATGCTGTTCAACTTTTGTACTTGGAACAAGGTATTTATATTAATGACCGTCATATCGAGCTTGTTGTGAGTCAAATAGGCTTGATTATGCTCACCGATGAAGGCAAAAAACTTTCTGAATTGGATTATAATCAACCGTTGACATTGATAACTGTTTGCGAAGCACTCTTTATATCTAGTATAATAAAAACTAACCCAATTTATGAACCTGTTATTATTGGTATTACGAAAGCCGCACTAATAAAAAATGGTTTTCTTGGACCAGCAAGTTTTCAAGAAACAGTTAAAGTTTTGACAAAAGCAGCAATCGAAGGTCAAGAAGACCGTATAACAGGACTAAAAGAATCTATTATTCTAGGCCAACCAGTTTCGATTGGTACAATATGGTGTAACGAATCAAATTATTTGACATTATCTTAATTAAATTTAATATTTTTTATATGAAAACAACTACAAAATCATTTCTTGAAGCAGGTGTACACCTTGGACATAGTCCAAGTCATTGGCATCCTAAAATAGTAAAACATATTTATACTGAAAAATCGGGTGTACATGTTATTGATGTAGTTCAAACACAAATTTGTTTGAACCAAGTAAAACAATTCCTTGTTCAAGCTAGTAAACAGAACCTAAATGTTCTATTTGTGGGTACCAAACCACAAGTTTCAGATGCTATTGCTAAAGCTGCTACAAAATGTAATAATTTTTATATTAATCAACGTTGGCTAGGTGGACTTTTGACAAATTGGAAAACTTTGTCACGATCTGTAACAACACTTGCTAGACTTGAATCAATTAATTCACAAGGTATTGTAGATAAATTGCCTAAAAAACGACGAGCTATTTTTACACGTGAATATAATCGTTTGGCTAAATATCTTAAAGGTGTTCAAACTATAACAAGTGAACCAGAGGTTATAGTTGTTGTAGGCCAATCTGAAGAGCAAAATGCTATTGACGAAGCCAAATGCCTAAATCTACGTACAGTTACAATTCTTGATACGAATTCAAATCCAAATATAGCAGATCTTTTTATTCCTGCTAGCGATGATTCATCTTCTGGAATTCCTCTAATTCTAGACGAATTGGCTGAGGCAGTTCTAGCGGGCCAAAATTCATAAAATTAATACGATAGATTTTGCGTAATTTATAAAAAGATTCAGAGACCGTGGGGTCGCCCCACATAATCCTATGCTGATAGCGAACCCAATCCATGATCTAGCTGCTATTGAAGTAGGTCAACATCTATACTGGGATATTGGTCCTTTTACTGTCCATGGTCAAGTTCTTTTGACTTCATGGTTCGTTTTGGGCGGACTACTTACACTTTCATTGGTAGCTAATTCTCAGCTTAAATCACTGCCAAATGGATTGCAAAATCTAACTGAATATGTACTGGAATTTATTCGTGATCTAGCACGAACACAATTGGGTGAAGAAGAATACCAAGCTTGGGTTCCATTTCTAGGAACAATTTTTCTATTCATTTTCGCATCAAATTGGTCTGGTGCTTTGCTTCCATGGCGAGTAATTGAATTGTCGAGTGGTGAACTTGCTGCTCCTACAAATGATATTAATACTACTGCTGCTCTTGCTTTGCTAACATCAATCGCATATTTTTACGCGGGTATTCGCAAAAAAGGACTGGGATATTTCGCTCGTTATATTGAACCAGCAGCCTTTCTTTTGCCAATTAATGTACTTGAAGATTTTACAAAACCTCTTTCACTTACTTTTCGTTTGTTTGGAAATATTCTAGCAGATGAACTTGTAGTTGGTGTACTATTGTCTCTTGTACCATTGTTCGTACCTGTTCCAATTATGCTACTAGGTTTGTTTACAAGTGCAATTCAAGCTCTTGTTTTTGCAACTCTAGCTGGTGCTTATATCGGTGAAGCTCTAGAAGATCATCATTAAAAAAATAACAATAATTAGTATATTAAATAATACTAATTTAAGAAACCGAAAATTAAAAAACACTTTTAAATATTATGAACCCAACAATTGCTGCTGCTTCTGTTATTGCTGCTGGTCTAGCTGTAGGTCTAGCTGCTATCGGTCCTGGTGTAGGTCAGGGTACTGCTGCTGGTTATGCTGTAGAAGGTATTGCACGTCAGCCAGAAGCTGAAGGTAAGATTCGTGGTGCACTACTACTAAGTTTTGCATTCATGGAGTCACTAACAATTTACGGTCTAGTTGTTGCACTTGCACTAATTTTTGCTAACCCATTTACTGGTTAATTCTCCTAAATTTAAAAATAAAGTGATTTAAGGGGTTTTTTTAAAAACCCCATCTTAATATTTTAATAAAAAAAAGGAGGAGTTATTATGTGGAGCCTTGTGCATGAACAGGCTTTGGAAATTGGCTTCAATACAGATATTTTCGACACAAATCTAATTAACTTGAGTTTGGTTGTGGGTGTAGTCGTGACATTGGGTGGTGATGCTTTGACAAGCGCACTTGATGAACGCCGACGCTCAATTCTATCAAGTCTAGAGGATGCAAATAATAAATTTAATGAAGCACAAAATTTGCTTAAATCAGCTCAGACGAAACTGGAAGAAGCTAAAATGGAAGCGCTTTCAATTGAGAAAGCTGCGCCAAGTGAAGCAAAAATAACTTCAGATCGTATTCTTGAAGTTGCGTCCAATGAACTACAACGACTTCGTACACGTGCAGAATCGGACAAAGCGCTAGCTCGATCTCAAGCGAGTGGGTCTATTTACCGTTGGATGATTGGTTCGAGTCTGACTGTTGCAAGACAAAAACTTAATTCAACTGATTGGCGTAAAACAGAGAAACAAGAATCTCTAATAGAAGGTTGTATTAAAACACTTCAAGAGCTGAAAGTAGCAAAAACTGAAGTTAAATCTCTTAAAATGAGTGCTTAATTCTTTAATTAAAGAATAAGTTTATGATTAAAAAAATTACACGTACAGATGACTGTACGGAATATTCCTCAGCCCATGGCTAAGATTAAACCAGAAGAAATTAGCAATATTATTCGTAAGCAAATTGAGCAATATACACAAGAAATTAATGTTGCTAGTGTTGGTACAGTACTACAAGTTGGTGATGGTACAGCACGTGTATATGGCCTTGAGCGTGTAATGGCAGGTGAACTACTTGAATTTCAAGATGGAACTATTGGTATTGCTCTAAACCTTGAATCGGATAATGTTGGAGTTGTATTGCTAGGTGAAGGTCTTGCAATTCAAGAAGGAAGCTCAGTAACGGCAACTGGAAAAATTGCTCAGGTTCCAGTTGGTGAGGCATTTCTAGGTCGTGTAGTTGACTCGCTAGCGCAACCAATTGATGGTAAAGGTGATATCGCTTCAAATGAAACACGTTTGATTGAATCAATGGCACCAGGAATTATTTCACGACGTTCAGTATATGAACCACTTCAAACTGGTCTAGTTTCTGTAGATTCAATGATTCCAATTGGGCGTGGTCAACGTGAACTTATTATTGGTGACCGTCAAACAGGTAAAACAGCTGTTGCAACAGATACTATTCTAAACCAAAAAGGTAAGGGTGTTATTTGTGTTTATGTAGCAATTGGTCAAAAAGCAGCAACAGTAGCTCAAATTGTAAATACATTGGAAGAAGCTGGTTCTATGGATTATACAATTATTGTAGCTGCAAACGCTGATGCACCGGCAACACTACAATATCTAGCACCATACACTGGTGCAACCTTGGCTGAATTTTTCATGTATAATGGTAAGCATACGCTTGTTATTTATGATGATTTGTCAAAGCAAGCACAAGCATATCGTCAGATGTCACTTCTTCTTCGTCGACCACCAGGTCGTGAAGCATACCCTGGTGATGTTTTCTACTTGCACTCGCGCCTACTAGAGCGTGCCGCAAAATTGAGTGATCAACTAGGTGAAGGTAGTATGACTGCATTGCCAATTATTGAAACACAAGGTGGAGATGTATCAGCATATATTCCAACAAATGTTATTTCAATTACTGATGGTCAGATTTTCCTATCAGCAGATATTTTTAACTCTGGTATGCGTCCTGCAATTAACGTTGGTATTTCAGTATCTCGTGTAGGTTCAGCTGCTCAGGTTAAAGCAATGAAGACAGTAGCTGGTAAACTAAAACTAGAACTAGCACAATTTGCAGAGCTTGAAGCATTCTCTCAGTTTGCTTCTGATCTAGATGCTGCAACACAGGCTCAACTAGCACGTGGTGTTCGTCTTCGTGAACTACTAAAACAACCACAAGCAGCACCACTTGAAGTTGCAGATCAAGTTGCAATGATTTACGCTGGTATTAATGGTCTTCTAGATCCTATTCCAGTAGAGAACGTACGCCCATTCCTAGCTAGCCTACTGAACTATCTTTCTGAAAAGAAGCCACAATACGGACAAATTATTGGTGATACTAATACACTAACATCTGAAGCGGAAACAATGCTGAAAGATAGTATTCTAGAGCACCGTGAATCTTTTGTTTAAAATAAAATAAAAAAGAAACCCCGGACTTGTTCCATTTATTAAATGCCTAAGCATATTGTCAAATTCCTAGCAGGGGTTTTTACCTCAACGCTAGCATGTCTGGCCCTAACTTCACATGCTCAAGCATATCCACAGTTTGCGCAGCAGGGCTATGAAGAACCTCGTGAACCTACAGGACGAATTGTATGTGCAAATTGTCACCTAGCAGAGAAGCCTGTAGATATTGAACTTCCTCAAGCTGTTTTTCCGGATTCAGTTTTTGAAGCGAATGTTCAAATTCCTTACGATAAAAAAATCAAGCAAGTTCTTGGAAATGGTAAAAAAGGTGGCCTAAATGTAGGTGCAGTACTTATTTTGCCTGAAGGATTCGAAATTGCTCCAAAAGATCGTATTCCTGAAGAAATTTCAGCTAAAGTTGGTAAGCTTGCATTCCAACCATATAGTCCAGAAAAGAAAAACATAATTATTGTTGGTCCTCTTCCTGGAAAGAAATATATGAATATGACTTTCCCAATTCTTTCACCGAAGAAAGAAAATAACGTTAATTATGGTACATATCCTATTTACTTGGGTGGTAACCGTGGTCGTGGGCAAGTTTACCCAACTGGTGATAAGAGTAATAATACAATTTATACTTCTTCAGCTAATGGTGTAATTGAATCAATTACAAAAGATGAAAAGGATAGTTCTATTATTTCTATTCGTGATCCTAAAACAAATGAAACAACTACTGAAACAGTTCCAGTAGGCCCATCATTGGTAGTTTCAGTTGGTGATACGCTAACAAGCGGTCAACCACTAAGTAATAACCCAAATGTTGGTGGTTTTGGTCAAGCTGATTCTGAGATTGTTCTACAAAATCCATTGCGTGTAGAACTTCTAATTGCTTTCTTGGGAACAATTACTATTGCACAAATTTTCCTTGTGTTGAAGAAGAAACAATTTGAAAAGGTTCAGTTGGCTGAAATGAACTTCTAATTTTTTTTATGTGTCCATTTTTTAGCAAAGAGAGATAGTAATTTATACTACTCAATGCTTATTTCTATAATTTATCAAACCCATTTTCTAGCTTATTCAACGCTAAGATGTCATTTGAGACCTCTTATTGTTGAATTGGCTAATCAAAAAGGAGATTGGGAGATACTTTCAAAACTTATTAATTAAATTTGTATTAAAGCTTTATGACTGTTATCGGATATATCGGTTTTCTTTTTGTAGGGCTATCTGCTGCCTTGGCACTTTATATTGGCCTTAGCAAGGCCCAAATTATCTAAAATTTTGTTATGGTTGAAACTTTGCTTTCTGGAATTGTCCTGGGACTAATTCCTGTAACGATGCTTGGGCTTTTTGTAACTGCGTATCTACAATATAGACGTGGTGATCAACTAAGTATTTAATCGATAAAAATTATTGGTTTGATTATTCAAATCAATAATTTTTAAAATAACGTATTGCAATACCAAAAATTAAATTATCATGCTATAATTTATTTAGTATGTCCTCAATAGCTCAGTGGTAGAGCAATCGACTGTTAATCGATTGGTCGTAGGTTCAAGTCCTACTTGGGGAGCGCTTAACTGTAAATAAATATCTTTATGAATTTAAATTATGAGTAAAGTTTATGATTGGTTTGAAGAACGATTGGAAATTCAAGCTATTGCGGATGATGTTTCAAGTAAATATGTTCCACCACATGTAAATATTTTTTACTGTCTAGGTGGAATTGTATTCACTTGTTTCCTAGTTCAAGTAGCAACTGGTTTTGCCATGACATTCTACTATAGACCAACTGTAGCTGAAGCCTTTACATCTGTACAATACATTATGACAGAAGTAAATTTTGGTTGGCTTATTCGATCAATTCACCGTTGGTCTGCTAGTATGATGGTACTAATGATGATTCTACATGTATTCCGTGTTTATTTGACAGGTGGTTTTAAGAAACCACGTGAACTAACATGGGTAACTGGAGTTATTATGGCCGTTTGTACTGTTTCATTTGGTGTAACTGGTTATTCACTACCATGGGATCAAGTAGGCTATTGGGCTGTTAAAATTGTTACAGGTGTTCCTGATGCAATTCCAGTAGTTGGAAGTACACTAGTTGAACTTCTACGTGGTAGTGTAAGTGTTGGTCAATTTACCCTAACTCGTTTCTACAGTCTACATACTTTTGTATTGCCTTTGTTGACAGCTGTCTTTATGCTAATGCATTTCTTGATGATTCGAAAACAAGGTATTTCAGGACCACTTTAAAATCAAATTCAATTAACTATTAACGAGGATTATTCAAATTATGGGTGTTACTAAAAAACCTGATCTAAGTGATCCAGTTCTACGCGCAAAACTAGCCAAAGGAATGGGTCACAATTATTATGGTGAGCCAGCTTGGCCAAATGATCTACTGTATATGTTTCCAGTAGTAATTCTTGGTACTTTTGCTTGTCTAATTGGATTGGCAGTTCTATCGCCAGCAGTAGTAGGTGAACCAGCGAATCCATTCGCTACACCACTTGAAATTCTACCAGAGTGGTATTTCTATCCAGTATTTAACCTTTTGCGTACAATTCCAAATAAACTGCTAGGAGTAGTACTAATGGCTGCTGTACCAGCAGGTCTATTGCTTGTACCATTTATTGAAAATATTAACCGTTTTCAAAATCCATTCCGTCGACCAGTTGCATCACTTGTATTTATTATTGGAACAATCTTTGCAATTTGGCAAGGTATTGGTGCAGCAATGCCAATTGATAAAGCTGTAACGCTAGGTCTTTTTTAACTTTAAATTATGGATTTCACTACACTATTTTCAATGTCTTTCATTGCCGGTCTAGTATTGAGTCTTAGTGGTTATTCTATTTTTATGGGTTTTGGTCCTCCTTCTGAAGACCTACGTGATCCATTTGAAGAACACGAAGATTAAATGCTTTAATTTTAAATATTTCTAAAGAATTTAAATATTCTTTAGAAATATTGACACTGAGAAAAGTAAATAATAAGATAATTATATCTTAACGATAGGGTAGAGCAGCTTGGTAGCTCGTGAGGCTCATAATCTCAAGGTCGCTAGTTCGAATCTAGCCCCTATCATTTTTCATTCTTAATTACACATAATAATAGTATTTTCTAAATATTAGTATTTTAAATATAATCAAAACACTAATATTTAGAAAACGATTTAATACTTAAATATATCAAATTTATAAAATTAAATAAGTTATTATAGAGTATCAATAGTTTCGAATTCGAACTTAATCTCTTTCCAAACTTCACATGCTGAAGCTAGCTCTGGGCTAAACTTACAAGCTTCACGAATAACATCACCACCTTCACGAGCAAGGTCACGACCTTCGTTACGAGCCTGTACACAAGCTTCTAGAGCTACACGGTTAGCTGCTGCACCTGGTGCGTTACCCCAAGGGTGACCTAGAGTACCACCACCAAACTGTAGACAAGCATCATCACCAAAAATATCAACTAGAGCTGGCATGTGCCATACGTGAATACCACCTGAAGCTACAGGAATAGTACCACCCATCTCACACCAATCCTGAGTGAAGTAAATACCACGAGAACGATCCTTCTCAATGTAATCATCACGCATTAGATCAACGAAACCTAGAGTAACCTCACGCTCACCCTCAAGCTTACCTACTACAGTACCTGAGTGTAGGTGATCACCACCGGACATACGTAGAGCCTTAGCTAGTACACGGAAGTGAATACCATGGTTACGCTGACGGTCAATTACAGCGTGCATTGCACGGTGAATGTGTAGAAGAAGACCGTTATCACGACAGTAGTGAGCTAGTGTAGTGTTAGCAGTGAAACCACCTGTAATGTAGTCATGCATAACAATTGGAGTACCCAAATCCTTAGCACACTGTGCACGCTTCATCATTTCTTCAACAGTACCAGCAGTTGCGTTTAGGTAGTGACCCTTAACCTCACCAGTTTGAGCCTGTGACTTGTGAAGAGCTTCAGTAACGTATAGGAAACGATCACGCCAACGCATGAACGGCTGAGAGTTTACATTCTCATCATCCTTAGTGAAATCAAGACCACCACGTAGACACTCAAATACTGCACGACCGTAGTTCTTAGCAGAAAGACCTAGCTTAGGCTTAATTGTACAACCTAGGAATGCACGACCGTACTTGTTTAGACGATCACGCTCAGACTCAATACCGTGAGGAGGACCCCAGAAAGTCTTAGCGTAAGCTGGAGGGATACGTAGATCTTCCAGACGTAGAGCACGTAGAGCCTTGAAACCGAATACGTTACCTACAATTGAAGTTAGCATGTTAGTAACAGAACCTTCCTCAAATAGAGAAATCGGGTAAGCTACGTATGCAATGTACTGATCATCTTCACCAGCAACTGGCTCGATTTCGTAACAACGACCCTTGTAGTTATCAAGTTGAGTTAGACCATCAGTCCATACAGTAGTCCAAGTACCAGTCGAAGACTCTGCCGCTACAGCTGCACCACACTCTTCAGCCGGTACACCTGGCTGAGGTGTCATACGGAAAGCTGCTAGAATATCAGTTTCCTTAGTATCGTAGTCAGGAGTGTAGTAAGTTAGACGGTAATCCTTTACACCAGCTGAGAATCCAGCTTGTGTCTGTGTTGCAGTTTGTGGTGCCATTCAATTTGGGATAAACCCAAAAAGATCCTTAGAATCAGAGGGTTAATGTCAATCTGAGCAAAATTGTTATAACTTTACGTTATTCATTATACTACAAATAAGTTATAAGTATTATGAATATTAATCATAGTTTCATTAAATTTGAATAAATTTAGTTTTTTCAGTAGAATAAGGTAGATAATATCTATACATTATACATATATATATTAGTAGTTCATTGTTGATAACCTAATTAATTTTAAATTTATGGCACGAAAAGGTAATACTCGAAAACAAAGTGAAAACGTTGATCCAAAATATCAAAGTCGACTTGTGCAAAATCTTGTAAATAATATTCTGCGTTGTGGAAAAAAACAAATTGCTTATAAGATTGTTTATAAAGCTCTAGAAATCGCTGAAAACGAATTGAACCAAGATGCACTAGAAATTTTGGAACAGGCAATTCTTAAAACAACTCCGAGTACTGTCGTTAAAGCTCGACGTATTCGTGGATCTACATTGCAAGCTCCTAGAGATGTTAAACCTGAAGTAGGGCAATCTCTTGCAATTCGATGGATTATTTCATCTGCAAAAGCACGAAATAACCGTGGAATAGCTCAGAAACTAGCAAATGAATTTATTGATGCTTCAAAAGGTCAAGGTGGGGCTGTTCGTAAACGAGAAGAAGTACATAGAATAGCTGAATCTAATCGTCGTACAGCATTCTAATAAACTTACTTTATTCTTTATTGCCGCCGTGGTGAAATGGTAGACACGTTGCATTCAAAATGCAGTGAGGTTATACTCGTACCAGTTCGAGTCTGGTCGGCGGCAATAAAGATATTCTAAATCACAAAAATTATATATAATAAAAACATAATATGCCGGGATAGCTCAGTTGGTAGAGCAGAGGATTGAAAATCCTTGTGTCACCAGTTCAAATCTGGTTCTTGGCAAAATTTATTATTTGAAAGCAATATTGTATAATATTAACTTAGTTATTGGATTTAATTTTCTGGGGCGGAAGGACTCGAACCTCCGAATGGCCGGACCAAAACCGGCAGCCTTACCACTTGGCTACGCCCCATATATGAATATAATTTATATTATTATTTAATATATAGTCAAATTTTGTATTATATCTAAATTAATTTAGATATAATACAAATTATCTTATAATTATTCCTAATTAACGAAAACTTACTGCTGCTTGCCAAACAAATGCTAGAAGCAAAAATAGCACTGGAATAACAGGCATTACGTCAACGATAGGACTAAAAGGCGCGTAAGCTTCAGGAAGCTTTGCAATTAGAATATTTTCAAGAATCATGGTGCAAACTATTGTAATGCATCAATAGACGCACACGTGTCATGGTTAATTTTAATTGAATTAAACAACAAATGAGTTAAGACCACCTACTACGAATACTAGAAGTAGCCATAGACCTAGACCAGAAAAAATTAGTCCACGGCCATTAACCCACCCATCAGGTAGTGCAAACGTAAACGGTACACCAACTACAAGTGCAAATGAAAGAGCAATAAATGCTAGAACAGCTGCTTGGAATAGAAAAGTCATATAAAGGGTTCAATGGTAATTATCCCGAAGAACACCTATCATGCCTAAAATTTTTTGATAAAATTAACCAAATTTACCGGATGTTGAAGCAATTACAAACGCAGCATAAGTTAGGACAAAACCGACTGAAAAATGAGTCAATCCTACTACTCGCGCCTGTACAATAGAAAGTGCTACGGGCTTATCACGCCACTTAACAAGTGTAGCAAGTGGAGTTCGCTCATGAGCCCAAGCCAATGTTTCAATCAATTCTTGCCAGTAACCACGCCATGAAATTAGGAACATAAATCCAGTAGCGTAAATAAGGTGACCAAATAGGAACATCCAAGCCCATACAGATAGGCTATTCATTCCAAATGGATTATAACCGTTAATTAGTTGTGATGAATTCAACCACAAATAATCTCTTAGCCAACCCATAATATATGTTGAAGACTCATTAAATTGCGCTACGTTTCCTTGCCAGATACCAAGATGTTTCCAGTGCCAATAGAAAGTAACCCAACCAATTGTATTAAGCATCCAAAATACTGATAGGAAGAACGTATCCCATGCAGAACTTTCACATGTACCACCACGTCCCGGGCCATCACAAGGGAAATTATAACCAAAGTCTTTTTTATCTGGCATCAACTTTGATCCACGTGCATCAAGTGCACCTTTAACCAAAATCAGTGTTGTAGTATGCAAACCAAGTGCAATTGCATGGTGTACCAAGAAATCACCTGGACCAATTTGAAGGAAAAGTGAATTTGTTGAATCATTAATTGCAGATAGCCAACCACTCAACCAAATCCCTTGACCAGCAGCCAAAGCTGGACTAGTAGAATTACTCAAAAGTACATTAAAGCCGTAAACACTTTTTCCTTGTGCAGCTTGAACCCACTGAGCAAAAATCGGTTCAATAAGAATTTGTTTTTCGGGTGTTCCAAAAGCTTGCATTACATCATTGTGAACATACAGACCCAAAGTATGGAACCCAAGAAATAGTGAAACCCAACTCAAGTGTGAAATAATTGCTTCTTTATGGTCCAAAACTCGTGCCAAAACATTATTTCGATTAGCTTCTGGATCATAATCACGAACAAAGAAAATAGCTCCGTGAGCAAAAGCACCACACATAATAAAACCAGCAATATATTGGTGATGTGTGTAAAGAGCAGCTTGTGTTGTAAAATCTTGAGCAATAAATGCATACGATGGAAGCGAATACATATGTTGTGCTACCATTGAACAAATTGTACCAACAGAAGCAAGAGCTAGACCCAATTGGAAATGAAGACTATTATTAACAGTATCAAATAGTCCAGTGTGGCCAGCTCCAAGACCACCATTTGGTGCTTTATGTGCTTCAAGAATTTCGCGCATACTATGACCCAAACCAAAATTAGTTCGATACATATGACCCGCAACAATAAATAGAACAGCAATTGCCAAATGATGATGTGCAATATCTGTCAACCACATACTTTGTGTCTGCGGATGAAAACCACCAAGGAACGTTAGAATTGCTGTACCCGAACCTTCATTGGTATTAAAAACATGTGTTGCAGTATCTGGATTTTGTGCATATGCAGCCCAATTACCAGTAAAGAATGGCTTTAGGCCAGCTGGGTGAGGCAATGTTGTTAGCAAATTATTCCAACGTACATGTACACCTCGTGATTCAGGAATAGCTACATGAACCAAGTGACCTGTCCATGCTAGTGAACTTACACCAAACAAACCGGATAGGTGATGGTTTAGTCGTGATTCGGCATTTTTAAACCATGAAACACTTGGTCTAAAACTTGGCTGCAAGTGTAGCCATCCACCAAACAAAAGTAGACCAGCTGCTACCAAAAGAAAAACAGATCCTTCATACAAATCTGTATTTGTACGCATTCCAACTGTGTACCACCATTGGTAAACACCGGAATAAGCAATATTTACGGGACCACCTACATTACCACGTGTAAACGCTTCAATCGCAGGTTGACCAAAATGTGGATCCCAAATAGAGTGAGCTACTGGTCGAATATGTAGGGGATCTGTTACCCACTGTTCAAAATTACCTTGCCACGCAACGTGAAAAAGGTTACCAGAAGTCCATAGAAAAATAACGGCCAATTGGCCAAAATGTGAGCCAAATACTTTTTGATAAAGTGTGGCCTCAGTCATACCATCATGACTTTCAAAATCATGAGCTATTGCAACACCATACCACAAACGACGTGTAGTTGGATCTTCTGCAAGTGATTGACTAAATCGTGGAAATTTTCTTGCCATAATTTTTTTTATTGAAATATTTAACCAACTGCAATAATGCGAGCTAGGAAGAAAGACCAAGTGGTTGCAATACCACCAAGTAGATAATGTGTAACACCAACTGCTCGACCTTGTGTAATACTTAGAGCACGAGGTTGAATTGCTGGAGCAACACGAAGTTTATTATGTGCCCAAACAATTGATTCAATCAATTCTTGCCAATAACCACGGCCACTAAACAAGAACATCAAACTAAATGCCCATAGGAAATGTGCTCCAAGGAATACTAGACCATAAGCTGATAGTGCTGAACCATATGATTGAATAACTTGAGATGATTGTGCCCATAGGAAATCTCGTAGCCAACCATTAATTGTGTTTGCACTTTGTGCGAAGTTACCACCAGTAATATGTGATACTCCAGCTGCAGAAACACGGCCCCAAACATCAGATTGCATTTTCCAACTAAAATGGAAAATTACAATTGAAATGGAATTATACATCCAAAATAGACCAAGGAATACATGATCCCATGCTGAAACTTGACAAGTACCACCACGACCAGGACCATCACAAGGGAAACGGAAACCTAGATTAGCTTTATCAGGAATCAAACGTGAACTACGTGCAAAAAGAACTCCTTTCAGTAGAATTAGAGCAGTAACATGAATAGTAAAAGCATGAATATGGTGAACCATAAAATCTGATGTACCCAATGAAATTGGCATCATAGCTACTTTTCCACCTACTTCGACAATATCACCACCCCAACTAACACTTGTTCCAAAATCCGCTGTTGGCGCCGTTAGAGCAGGTGCAACATTATGAATATTTTGGATCCATTGTGCAAAGACTGGTTGCAATTGAATTGCAGTATCGCTAAACATATCCTGTGGACGACCAAGCGCACTCATTGTATCGTTATGAATATAAAGACCAAAACTATGGAAACCTAGGAAAATACAAGCCCAATTTAGGTGTGAAATCATTGCATCACGATGACGAATAACACGATCCAAAAGATTATTATAGTTATTTGTTGGGTCATAATCACGAACCATAAAAATTGCCGCGTGTGCAGCAGCACCAACAATACAAAAACCACCAATCCAAGTATGATGAGTAAATAGGGATAGTGATGTACCATAATCCGTTGCAATATATGGGTAAGCAGGCATTGCATACATATGGTGAGCAACAATAATTGAAAGCGAACCAAACAATGCTAGATTTAGGGACAATTGTGCATGCCATGACGTTGTTAGAATCTCGTAAATACCACGGTGACCTTCACCTGTGAATGGTCCTTTATGAGCCTCAAGAATTTCACGCATACTGTGACCAAGACCCCAATTAGTTCGGTACATATGTCCAGCAACAATGAATAGAACAGCAATCGCCAAATGATGGTGTGCCATATCTGTTATCCACATTGCGCCTGTCTGAGGATTAAGTCCACCACGGAATGTTAGTAGATCACTATATTCTGCCCAATTTAGAGTAAAAAATGGTGTTAGACCTTTAGCAAAAGATGGATAAATTTGTGCCATTAGATCACGATTAAGAAGAAGCTCATGAGGCAAAGGAACTTCTTTTGGATCAACACCAGCATCAAGCAAAGCATTAACAGGTAGAGCAATATGAATTTGGTGACCTGCCCATGCAAGACTACCCAATCCAAGCAATCCTGCTAGGTGGTGATTCATCATTGATTCAACGTTTTGAAACCAACTCAAACGTGGAGCTGCTTTATGATAGTGGAACCAACCTGCAAAAAACATTGCACCAGCCAAAACAAGACCACCAATAGCTGTACTATACAATTGCAATTCACTAGTAATACCACTACCACGCCACAATTGAAAAAATCCAGAAGTAATTTGAACACCTTGGAAACCACCACCAACATCACCGTTTAGGATTTCCTGACCAACAATCGGCCAAACAACTTGAGCACTTGGACGAATACCAATTGGATCAGCTAGCCAAGCTTCATAATTAGAAAAACGTGCACCATGGAAATACATACCACTTAGCCAAATTAGAATAATACCCAATTGACCAAAATGTGCACTGAAGACCTTACGCGAAATATCTTCAAGATCAGAAGTATGCGAATCAAAATCATGAGCATCCGCATGTAGGTTCCAAACCCATGTTGTAGTAGTTGGACCTTTTGCAAGAGTTCGAGAGAAGTGACCTGGCTTTGCCCATTTGTCAAAGGACGTTTCAACTGGATCACGATCTACAATAACACGTACCTTACGAGCATCTCGCTTCGGAGGGCTAATTGTCATAAATAGATTCCTCAATAAAAAGAATAGGGCTAAGATATTTTTAATTACTATTTTTATATTTAATTTCTATAAAAGTAAAAGTTTGAGTGGATTATTCTAATAATAAAGAAATTTTATTGTGAATAAGCTTATATCTTAGCCTTATTGCTATAACACATTAAATCTCAAATAGAATTTAAATTACTCTACTAGCATTTTGAAGCATAAAATTCGGCCAGAGGTCACGTAATTAGTGACTTTACTTTTTTGTTTAGCGGGTAACGCGATTCGAACGCGCGACATCAACCTTGGCAAGGTTGCGCTCTACCACTGAGCTATACCCGCTCTATAGATAAATTATACATAATTTATCTATAAAGTCAAAAATAAAAGAAGAAGGTATAGAAATATATATACCTTTTTCTTTTATATTAACTAATTTAAAAGTTTTAATCTAGCGGGCGCATTGACAAAACTGGCTCGTTAGTACGATCAATACCTTTTTCAAATCCAGCAGCTGCAGCACGTGCACGACCAGCGTGCCATAGGTGTGCTACAAAGAATAGGAATGCTAGACAGAAATGCGATGTTGATAGCCATGAACGCGGGTTAACAAAGTTAACTGCGTTAATTTCAGTTGCTACACCACCTACTGAATTCAATGCACCTAGTGGAGCATGTGTCATGTATTCAGCTGAACGACGTTCCTGCCATGGCTGAATATCATTCTTTAGACGATTCAGATCTAGACCATTTGGACCACGTAGTGGCTCTAGCCATGGACCACGGAAATCCCAAAAACGCATAGTCTCACCACCGAAAATAATTTCACCTGTTGGAGAACGCATTAGATACTTACCAAGACCTGTTGGACCTTGCGCAGATGCAACGTTTGCACCTAGTCGCTGGTCACGTACTAGGAAAGTAAAAGCTTGTGATTGAGAAGCTTCCGGACCTGTTGGACCATAAAATTCACTTGGGTATACAGTATTGTTGAACCAAACCATTGGTACAGCAATAAATGCCATCATTGATACTGCAGCAAGACTGTAAGATAGGTAAGCCTCACCAGACCAAACAAAAGCACGACGTACCCATGCCCATGGTTTTGTCAGAATGTGCCAAAGACCACCAAAGATTTCTAGAGTACCAATCCAAATATGGCCACCTACAACATCTTCCATGTTATCAACACTACAAATCCAACCATCACCACCAAATGGTGAACGGAAGATATATTCAAAAATTGTTCCAGGGTTCAACGTTGGGTTTGAAATCATACGAACATCACCACCACCTGGTGCCCATGTATCGTAAATACCACCCAAAGTAGTTGCTTTAATTACAAAAAGCCATGCACCAATACCTAGAAGGATAAGGTGAATACCAAGAATAGTAGTCATCTTATTCTTATCACGCCATGTGTAACCAAAGAATGGGAAAGTTTCTTCCAATGTTTCTGGACCAACCAATGAGTGGTAAACACCACCAAAACCTAGTACTGCAGATGAAATCAAATGCAAAATACCAGAAACGAAGTACGGGTAAGTGTCAACAACTTCACCACCTGGACCTACACCATAACCAAGACCTGCTAGGTGTGGTAGTAGAATAAGACCTTGCTCATACATTGGCTTTTCAGGAACAAAATGCGAAACCTCAAAAAGGTTCATTGCACCTGCCCAAAAAACAATCAAACCAGCGTGTGCAACGTGTGCACCCAATAGTTTACCAGAAAGGTTAATTAGTCGTGCGTTACCTGCCCACCAAGCAAAACCTGTGGATTCTTGGCTACGACCACCAACAAGAAGAGTTTCATTAAAGAGCGTTTCCACGTGGCAATACCTCCTCTGGGAATACTAGTTTCTCATGTGGCTGATCTTGAGCAGCCATCCATGCACGAATACCTTCGTTTAGAAGAATATTCTTTGTGTAGAATGTTTCAAATTCTGGATCTTCAGCAGCACGAATTTCTTGTGAAACAAAATCGTACGCACGTAGGTTTACGGCAAGACCTAGAACACCAATTGCACTCATCCAAAGACCTGTTACTGGTACAAAAAGCATAAAGAAATGCAACCAACGCTTATTAGAAAAAGCTACACCAAAAATTTGTGACCAAAAACGGTTAGCTGTTACCATTGAATATGTTTCTTCATTCTGAGTTGGGTTAAATGCACGGAACGTGTTTGCACCATCACCATCTTCGAATAGTGTGTTTTCTACAGTCGCACCGTGAATTGCACATAGAAGTGCAGCACCTAGAACACCTGCAACACCCATCATATGGAAAGGGTTTAGTGTCCAGTTGTGGAAACCTTGGAAGAACAAAATGAATCGGAAAATAGCTGCTACACCAAAACTTGGTGCAAAGAACCATCCTGATTGACCTAGTGGGTAAATTAGGAATACTGAAACAAAAACTGCAATTGGAGCAGAAAAAGCAATTGCGTTATATGGACGTAGTTTAACTGAACGTGCAATTTCGAATTGACGAAGCATAAAGCCGATCAAACCGAATGAACCATGAAGAGCAACAAATGGCCATAGACCCCCTAGTTGGAACCAACGAGTCAAATCACCTTGTGCTTCTGGACCCCAAAGTAGTAGTAGGGAATGACCCATACTGTTAGCTGGTGTCGAAACAGCGGCAGTTAGGAAGTTACAACCCTCAAGGTATGAACTTGCTAGAGAGTGAGTATACCATGAAGTTACAAAAGTTGTTCCTGTCATCCATCCACCTACTGCCAAAAAGGCACACGGGAATAGAAGCAAACCTGACCAACCAACGAAAACGAAACGATCACGACGTAGCCAGTCATCAACTGTATCAAAAAGACCACGCTGGGCTTTAGATTGGCCTACTGCAATAGTCATAATAAATTTTTTTTATGTTTTTTTATCTTACCGGAAATCTATCTAATACCATGATATCACAAAACAAATTGTGAATTTTTATTATCTATTTTATAAAAATTTATCAATAATTT
>Ga0257110_1000055_pt1 | contig 60103 bp, 17 predicted proteins | sample LP_taG_7_FD_190184 | JGI IMG/M metagenome (GOLD analysis project Ga0257110, IMG submission 190184) | Marine microbial communities from Northeast Subartic Pacific Ocean, Canada - LP_J_2015_P26_10m | ecosystem: Environmental > Aquatic > Marine > Oceanic | place: Canada: Northeast Subartic Pacific...
TATACTGATAGTCAAGTAACAGCATTATTAAATAGTGGAATAAGTGGTGGATTAAATGTTACCAGTGGCAATATTAATATTAGTTCTGGTTCAAGTTTTAAAATTAATGGTGTAGCAATAGCAACAACAGATACAACTTATATAGGTGGTACAGGTATTTCTATAAGTGGAACAACAATTAATTCTGATATTTCACAATATACTGATAGTCAAGTAACAGCATTATTAAATAGTGGAATAAGTGGTGGATTAAATGTTACCAGTGGCGATATTAATATTAGCTCGGGTTCAAGTTTTAAAATTAATGGCGCATCAATTGCAACAACAGATACAACTTATACAGGTGGTACAGGTATTTCTATAAGTGGAACAACAATTAATTCTGATATTTCACAATATACTGATAGTCAAGTAACAGCATTATTAAATAGTGGAATAAGTGGTGGATTAAATGTTACCAGTGGTAATGTAGGTATTGGAACTAATAGTCCTAGTTATAAATTAGATGTAGATGGAGATATAAATATATCATCAGGGTCAAAATTTAGAATAAATGGAACTGAATTAAGTACTGGTGGTAGCAGTGTATTTACACAAAGTGGTACATCTGCTTACTATACTAATGGTAATGTAGGTATTGGAACAAGTAGTCCAAATGTTAAATTAGAAATATATGATACGAATAGTATTAAATCTAGATTATATTCATATAGAGGTAATTCAGAATTTCAAATAGTTGCCGGCAATGATGGTGATATAGCCCGTTTATCATTCTTTGAAAGATCAGATTCTGGTAATATAGGTTCATTTGGATTTACATTAGATTATAATGGTGATCCAAATAAATTCTCTATAAATAGAAATAATAGTAGTTATACATCCGATAGAGTACTAACAATAAATAGATCTGATGGTAATATTGGAATAAAAACAGTTACACCCACCTGTTCTCTAGATGTTCATGGTACGGTGAACCTGGGTTACTCTTTATATCACTATAGAAGTTATCATGGATATTACCAGAATAATAATGAATTATTTTGGAACTATGGAAATTACTCAGATTTATGCTGTAAAATAAATGGAACATTATGGGGAACAAGTTGGATAGGAGCAAGTTCATCAATAAAAATAAAAAAAGATATAGATGAATTAGATGATTCTGAATGTTTAAAAAAATGTTTAGAATTGCGACCTGTTAAATATAGATATATAGATGAAAAAAAAAATAAGATAGAAGGAAAGGTGTATGGATTTATAGCAGAAGAATGTAAAGAAGTATTACCAGAAATGGTAGATACTAATAATAAATCATTAATACCAAATATATATGAACATGGAATAGTAGTGGGAGATATTTTAACAATAGAAAAAGATTTAGAATTAAATGTAGAATATACAAGTTATATAGACTTAGAAACAGGACAAGAGGATTTTGGTTTTAATTGGATAAACAATAAATTAATAATACCAACAGGATATGAAGAATTAATAAATACAAAATTATCAGAAGAATTGTTATATAAACAGACATTTACAAAAGAAGAATTAGAAAGTTTTAATATTAAAAATTTAAAAAAAGAAATATATATAAAATCTGGAGAGAATTATTTTATACCACATGAAGAACGTGAAGAGAAAATAGAAATATTAGAAAAGATATCAGAAACAACATATAAAATAAATAAAAATTTAAATAATAAAATATTTATTTATGGAAAAATAGATAATAATTTTCATGTTTTAAAAAAGGAATATTTACATCCAATAGCGATAAGTAGTATTCAAGAATTACATCGTATAATAGAAAAACAAAAAACAAAAATAACTGAATTAGAAACAAATATTAATATAGTAAGAAATCATTTAAATATTTAATCAAATCTTAATATGTATTTACTTTTAGTAATGGTTTGAATATTATTATTATTTTTTATAAGACAGTCATAGTAATGTTGGAGGAACAGGAGCATTTATAATGTTAATTAATTTAAATTAATAATGTGTTTAATATAATTTTTTTTTTTTATTATTAATAGTAAAAATTAATTTAAAAAAATGACTGGTGGTATGGAAATTAAATCGGCAATTCAATTTGCAGAACCTACTATAGGTGATTCTATATTTAATGATAAAGTAAGTATTAAAACAAGAGCTAATCCATTAGTTACATTAGATGTTAAAGGTGATGGTGTTGATGGTATTTTAATTCCAAATGGTGATACTTCACAAAGACCAAATACTAATTCTATTTATATTGGTTGTATTAGATATAATACAACATTAGATATTTTTGAAGGTTTAAGTAGTGATGGTAGTAATGATGCAGCATGGATCAAATTAGGAGGTATTTCTGATATTGATGGTGATACTAAAATTACTACAGAAAGTTCTACTGGTAGTGATGATGATATTTTAAAATTTTATGCTGGAAATGCTGTAAATGAAAAATTAACAATAATAGGTTCAACTGGTAATGTTGGTATTGGAACTTCAACAAATTTAAATGATAAATTAGTAGTAAATGGAATAATAAATGCAACAAATTTTAAAAAAGGAGGAACTCTAATAACATCAAGTGCTACAGAATTAAATTTATTAGATAGTAGTTCATCTGGTACTATTATTAATAGTAAAGCAGTAATATATGGTTCTGGTGGTGAAGTTAATGCAACAAAATTCAAAATAAGTGGAACTGAAATAACATCAAGTGCTACAGAATTAAATTTATTAGATAGTAGTTCATCTGGTACTATTATTAATAGTAAAGCAGTAATATATGGTTCTGGTGGTGAAGTTAATGCAACAAAATTACAAATAAGCGGTAATGAAATAACATCAAGTGCTACAGAATTAAATTTATTAGATAGTAGTTCATCTGGTACTATTATTAATAGTAAAGCAGTAATATATGGTTCTGGTGGTGAAGTTAATGCTGCTGAAATTAATACAGAAACAGTTAAAGCAAAAACAAATAATTTAGAAATAACAAATAATGCTGGAAATGGTATTATAATAACAAATACAAGTGCAAATGGATTAGTTGTAATAGGTGCAGATCCATCTGCAGCATTATCTGGAGACACAAAATTATATGTAAGTGGTAAAATAAAAACAAATAATGATATAATTTCATCTAAATTGATATCAACTAATAATTTAACATTACATAATTCTAATAATAATGGACTTATTATTACAAAAAATGTTAATAGTAGTGATGATAAAGTAACAATTAATTCAAAATTAGAAGTTGATGAAGATTGTCTTATTAAAAAAGATTTAGAAGTTCAAGGTGATATTACTATTAGAGGACAATATTTACAAATTGATACTGAAACTTCAACATCAGAATCAATGAAAATTACAAATAGTGGTTCAACACCCGCATTAACTATTATTCAAACTGGTGCAACAAATAGTTTTGTTGTATATGATTCAATTTCTGATAATGCATCTTCACCATTAGAATCAGAAGTTGCTTTTATTATTAAAGATGATGGAAATATTGGTATTGGAACAAGCACTCCAGGAAAAACATTAGATGTAAACGGAACAATGGCAGTTAGTGGAGATATGAATATTAATGGAAAAATTAAATCAGGTTTACAAATTATAGGTGAAACACCTTCTAAAAAAAAACCTGGTGAAAATTCAATAAATTTAGGAATTGATTCTTCTGGAAATTATGGATATATAGATATATCATGTACAGATGCATCTGGAGGTTATATAGATTTTTCTTCTGCAGATGATTCCGATTTTAATTGTAGAATAAGAGGTGTAAAAACAGATAAAAAATTATTATTTTATACAAATGCAAGTACTACAGAATCATTAACATTAGATAAAGATGGTAATTTAACAACAACTGGTGATATTTTAATACCAACTGGAAAAACACTTAAAATTAACAATGTAGATCAAATAACCCGTCTTGAAACATATATTGATAATAAATTTAAAAATTCAATTATTGCACAATTAGATCATACTAATAATAACTGTGATAATATTAAATTAAATAATTCAATAAATATTTCTGGACAAAATGATGGAATAATATATTATGATCAAGATATGAAAACAGTATCAACATATGAATATTTATTATCAAAAGGTGATTATATAAAAATTGGTTCATTATATTATCGTGTATTTAAAATAATATCTCCAAGTGGTTCTGGTAACGATCAATATGGTGGATTTACTTTAGTTAATTCTGATAATGAATTCGAATCAACTGATGATTACACAAGTGTTTCAAGTTATAAAAAAGCAAATTTTGAAGTTAATTTAATAACTACAGGAACTAATTTAGGATTAAATACAACTGGAATTTATAATAATAAATTAAATGATAATATAATAACTATAAGTGAATCAAGAGTTTATAATTTTAATATATCTGTTAGATTCGATTTATCAACAGGAACTGGTTATTCTATTTTATATATAAAAGTAAATGAACATTGTTATAGATCTTTTTATTTACCTTCAATAACTCCTATTAATGATAAAGCTTCATCAACATTAAGTGTATCATTTAAATTACATTTAAATGATGGAGATTCAGTTAGTTTTGAGAGTAATTATAAATTAAACTCATGTTTTATAGATATTGATTTTTAAAAATTGATAAAATTATTTTTTTAAAAAAATATACATAAAGTATATTTTAATTAAATATTTAAGAGATTTTATATAATGGATATAAAAAGTGATTTTAAATCAAATAAAATAAATGTTAATAAAGTTGGAATTGGAACACAAAATCCAGAAACTGTTTTAACTTTAGGTGATAATTCTGAAAATCAAACAGGTGAAAGAGATTTATTAAGATTTTCTTCTAAAAAACATAGTGAAGCTTTTACAATTAGAAATAATGATACATCAACAAAAGGAAAATTAGAATTTTATTGGGGTAATTCAACAAATAATAACGGAACACATAATGAAACAACCAGTGTTGCTAATATTTTAACATTACAAGATGATGGTAATATAGGAATTGGCACTGTTCCTACTGATGATAAATTAGTTGTAGATGGTAATATTAATATAAAAAATGGAAATTTAAAAATTAATGGTAGTGATTTATCTTTAAATGTAGATGCAACTAATGTTTTATCAACACTTAATACAAGTCAATTTGAAATTACTAATAGTAAAATTGAAATTAAATCATCATTATTAAATAGTGTTGATGCTACTAATGTTTTATCAACACTTGATACAAATCAATTTGAAATTACTGATAATAAAATTGAAATTAAAGCATCACTATTAAATAACGCTGGTTCTGGTTCTGGTTCTGGTTCTGGTTCTGGTTCTGGTTCTGGTTCTGAAATATTGGATAATTTAATTTATACTATTATACCAGCAATTAATGCTGATATAACAACATTACCTCAAGTAACTCCAAATATAATTAATGATACTCACAATTACTTAATGTTTACATATACAAGTGATTCTTCTGGTTTAACAGGACAAACTCAATATGATATAACTTTTAATAATGATACTACGTGCGATATTTTAATAGTTGGTGGTGGTGGTGGTGGTGGTAGATGGAGAGCTGGAGGAGGTGGTGGTGATGTTTTATATTTCCAAAATATAACATTAAATGGAACATATAATATTAATGTTGGTAAAGGTGGAAGTGTTCCAAGAGGAACACTATCAACTACTCATCATTATGGAGGTTTTAGTGGTGAAACAAGTTCTATAACAGGTGGAAATAGTAGTTATATTTTAAATGTTAATGCTGGTGGAGGAGGTGGTGCTGGTGGTTGGAACTTACAGGCTTTAGATGGTAATATAATTTCATATACTAACCCTTTAACTGGAAATACAGAAACAAGTTCAGGAGGTGGTGCTGGTGCTGGTAATACAAATAATGGAATGACTTCTAAATCAGGTAATGGTGTTTCAGGTAATGGTAGCCAAGGTAATTATGATGGGTGGGCGAATAGTTCAGATGATGGAGCTGGAGGAGGTGGTGGTGGTGGTGGAACAAATGGACACGGTGGATTACCATCGGGAGAATCAGGTGGTTTAGGTGGTGATGGTGAAACTATTGATATTACTGGTAATAGTATAATGTATGGTAGAGGTGGTAATGGATGGGGTGATAGTGATCCACAACCTACAACAACACCGACAAATATAGGACAAGGAGGAGCAGGAGCAGAATATACTTCAGGAATTCATATAGCAGGTGGATCAGGTATAGTAATTATCCGTTATAAAAAATATGTTCAAGATGAAATTAAAATTTTAAAAGATAATGTTAATGGATATTTACAATTTAATGGAACAGAATGGGTTGTTGATCCGGATTCTGCTAATACTACTGGAGGTGTATATATTCCATCAATATTAAAAACAGTTTTTGATAAAAATAATACTTCATCAATTAATATAAATATTAATTTAGATCAAAATAATAAATATACATTAACAGGGATTGATTCATTATCAAATCAATTTACTAATGCATTATCAGTTGGACCTACTAATTTTAAAACAATAAAAATTTTTAAAGGAACACAATTAATATTAAATGTTAATACTACTGAAAGTCATCCATTTTTAATTGTAAAAAGTAATACAAATCCAAGTAGAATACAAAATGATACTAATAAATATCCAGGTATAATATATCCACCTCAAAATTATTTAACAGGTAAAGGATTAATAATTGGTTCAATAATATGGGATACAACTAATAGTGATTTAGGTAAATATTATGGTATTTGTATTAATCATGAAAATATGTATTTTATTATTGAATTAATTACAGCAACAACAAATTTAACTCAAGAACCTAATATAATAAATAATTTAATTGCTCATTATAAGTTTGATGATAGTTTAGAAAATAGCATTTCTTCTTCTACTATTGGAACATTACAACAAATAGGAACAACTGATGTTCAATATATAGGAACATCCGGTAATTTTAAATATGGTAAATCAGCACTTGTAAATAATTCAATTTTAAATATTCCTAATTTTCATTTTACTAATTTAACATCAACCCCTACTAAAAGTTTTACAGTATCATTTTGGTTTAAAGCAAATAGTATATCTGGAACTTGGAATATTTTATTTGATTGTAGTGATTATGGAACTGGAGGTTTTAGGGTTTATTTACATTCTAATAATTATTTATATATATATTATTACAGTTCAAGTGGTTCGTATGATAGAACTCTTGCACTGTCTGGAACATTTGATGATGGAAATTGGAGATTATATACGTTAGTTTGGTCTTATATTTCAGAAACAGCTGATGGAAGTGAATATACTTATGAATTACAATTTTATGAAGATGGTGTTTTAAATGGTGGTGTTGATACACAAGAAATACAATTAGTTAATACTAATGCATTTCAAATAGGAGGAGATGATGAATCAACTACATACCCTATAAAAGGGTATTATGACGATTTCCGTATATACGATAAAGCCTTATCACAAACTGAAATATCTAATTTATATAATCATTATTCATTAGTAATACCATATTCATTATATACTGATACTACACAATCATTACAATCATTAGCCGAGTTTAAAACTGGTGTTAATGGTTGGCGAATTGTAAGATTTTTACCATCATCTTTAAATAGATGGTATTCAGGAAATCATTTTACATCTGCTAATATGGAAGTTTCAACCACAATAGGAACAGCTTATGATTATACTAATGAGTTTATGGTTTCTTTTGGAACATATGATGAAATGGTTTTTTCTACTCGTGATATGACACATTGGCTTTATACATTAAAATCATCGGTATTAGGTAATTACTTAAATGATTTAAGAAATGTTATCAAATCATCTGGTAATTCACAACCTCATACTGTTAGATGGTTTAATAGATCAGGAGCAACTGTAGATCCTTGGATCTCTATAAATGATATGGACAGTGATGATTTAATTGTTTATGGTGAAGATAACTTTCCAGGCAATGGTGTTATACGAGATGGATATGGTGGTATGTGTGTATTTGTAAGATCATCAACAGATACAGAAACAGTTAATCCTACACCTGAATATAAAACCCTAACATTTGAATATAAACCAAATGATTTAATATTTACTTTTAGAGAAGATGAATCACCTCATAGTTGGCAAGAAGCTTATGATGGAGCTATTGCGAATGGTAAAAGAATGCCTACAAAAACAGAATTATTAAATTATTTAGCATCACGTGGAAATCAACCATTATATCAAGAAGATATTTGGATATATGTTTATTCAGAAACTGGATTAAACTCAAAAATAGATATGATACAAGTAGGAGTAGCAAGTTTATCTGTTGGAACATCTTTACATACAGTTACTCCAACACACGGTGCATTATCAAATACAGGTGCTACTGCCTCATATTCAAGAATATATTGTGAAGTTTCAGAGCAAACAGAATATACTGTTAATTTTCCTGAAAATACTACGTGCGATATATTAATAGTTGGTGGTGGTGGTGGTGGTGGAAGTAATAGAGCCGGAGGAGGAGGTGCAGGAGCTTGTATAGTATATCCAAATTTTACAATGAATGGAAATTATAAAATTAAAATTGGAAAAGGCGGTTTAGGTGGAATAAGCACAACATCAGGTGGTGTAAATGGTTATGATTCAGAAATTACTAATTATGATGAATCGACCATTATTTTTAGAGCAAAAGGTGGAGGTAATGGTTCATCTATTAGTATTACAGGTGTTCCAAGACCAGGAGGTTGTGGTGGTGGTAGCAGATCACAAAGTATAGCTCTTGGTGGTATTACTGTAGATACCAATATTATAAATGAAATTCAAACTGGTCCAAATATAACATCAACATATGCAGTATATGGAAACATTGGTGGTAGAAATTCAACAGATTATACTGGTTCTCAAAATGATATGGATGGGGCTGGCGGGGGTGGTATAGGTGAAGGTGGTTCAACTACAGGTAATTTAGTTTCTGTTGATAGTCAATATATTGCTAATAATCCAGGAAAGGGAGGTGATGGTTTATATAAATCTACAATTAATAATATTGATTATAATTTTAAACATCATTTTAATATAGGTATTTTAGAAAGTGATGGATATTATTATATTGGAGGTGGTGGTGGTGGAGGAGATAATGCTGTTGGAGTTGGTGGAAATGGTGGAAAAGGGGGTGGAGGTAATGGTGGAGATTCAGGAGGTTTAGTATCAAAAAATGCTTTATCTAATACCGGCGGTGGTGGTGGTGGTGGTGCTGGTGGTAGTAATAATAATGGTGGTAATGGCGGTTCAGGAATTGTAATAATCCGTTATTCTATGAAAAATAATATTACAAACACCATTACTACTACAACTATTAATAATATTAATAATATTGTTAAAGGTTCGGTATTTTATGATGGAAATAGATGGGAATTATTACCAATTACAAGTACTGGAATATATACATGGGACCAATTAAATATTAAACCATTTAAAACATTAAATACTGAACATTTTGAAATTAATAATGATGGTCTATTATCTTTTAAAAGTAATAGTAATTTAGATGGTAAAATGTTAAGTATTTTAACACCAAATAATTCATCTTTACCAATAACTACTGAAAATATAAATCGAATTGACAAAAATTATGTATATTATAAATTTATTCATGATCAATCAACTAATGATTATACTGAATATACATTAACTTTTAATGAAAATACTACGTGTGATATTTTAATAGTTGGGGGTGGTGGTGGTGGTGGAAATTCGGCTGGTGGTGGTGGTGGTGGTGGTGGTGTTATACTGGCAGAATCAATAATATTAAATGGAATGTATAATATTAAAGTTGGTAAAGGTGGTGATGGTGTAAGCACAGATAATGGAAATAATGGAAAAAATAGTGAATTAGAAGGAATTATTGCACTTGGTGGGGGAGGTGGTAGAGGATGGATAGCAGAAGTAGGACACGATGGAGGTAGTGGTGGAGGTGGTGGTGCAAATAATGGATCATCACCTAATACAAATGGAACATCTATACAATTAAAAGATAAAACAACATATGGTTTTTTATATACTTTAACAGAAAATGGTGCAAGACTAAATATTTATGGTGAAGATGGAGGGGATGGTGGGATAAACTCATCAAGTTCAGATTTATATGATGCATTAGGTGGTGGAGGTGGTGGAGCGAATCAAGTAGGATATTCAGGAACATCTGGTAATGGAGCAAATGCAGGTAAAGGCGGAGATGGTGTATATTTAGGTCATATATTTGGAAATACAGTAGGTGAAAATGGTTATTTTGCTGGCGGTGGTGGTGCTGGGAGTGATGGAGATATGCCTACGGGTTTGCCTGGTTTGGGTGGTGGTGGTCAAGGTTATGGACAAGTCAATACACCAAATATAAATGGAAAACCAAATACAGGAGGCGGTGGTGGTGGTGCATATAGAGCTACTCCTTCAGGTGCAGGTGGTTCTGGTGTAGTTATTATAAGATTTCAATATAAAGAATTTATAGAAAAAGATATACATTTAAATCCTGCTACAAATTTCACTGAAATACAAAAATATAATATATTAACTCAAACATTTTATATGCCTTTAGTAACAACTTCTATTAATTATAATACAATTAATCAAGATTCAATATATTATGAATTTACTCATGATCAATCAACTAATGATTATACTGAATATGAAATAATTTTTCCTGAAAATACTACGTGCGATATTTTAATAGTTGGTGGTGGTGGTGGTGTGCCTGGTGATCTCGGTGGTGGTGGTGGTGCTGGTGGATTAATATTATTAGAAAATAAATTATTATCACAGGGAACATATCAAATAAAAATAGGTAATGGTGGAAAAGGTGGTGATGTAACAAGTGGTTCTGCACGTGAAAATGCTACAGATGGTTATGATAGTGTATTTGATCAATATACTGCAATTGGTGGTGGTCGTGGTGCTTGTACTGGTAAATATAGTGGTGGAGATGGAGGATCAGGAGGTGGTGGTAGTACATCAACTTATCCAGGAGGAAATGGAACAAATGGTCAAGGTTATGGAGGTGGAAATGGTGATAATCATAGTTCTGGTGGTGGAGGTGGAGCCGGTAGTATTGGTAGTAACGGTATAAATAGTGTTAATGGTGGTGATGGAGGTATTGGAATAAATGTTTCCAGTATTTTTGGAACTTTAGTTGGTGATGATGGATGGTTTGCTGGTGGTGGTGGAGGTGGATATAATGATGATGAATCAAAAGCAGGAACTGGTGGAAAAGGTGGAGGTGGAGATGGTACAGGTAGAACTGTAAGAAGAGGATTTTATGGTGATCCACATACAGGTGGAGGTGGTGGGGGTAATGCTAATTATCATTTAGGTGGAGCATATGGTGGTAGTGGAATAGTTATAATTAAAATTAGTAAACAATATAAATTTATAGAAACCGAAATTAAAATTCCTAATATTTCTGGAATTGAAAAATCAATTGTTACCATAACTAATAATACAACTGGTAGTGATATTTTAAATACTTTAGCATATGATATTACACCTGCTATTCAAACTAATATAATATCAACACCAACAGTATTACCAAATATTATTGATAATACTTATAATTATTTAATGTTTACATATCAATTTTCTGGAAATTATACTGATTATAGTTTAAATATTTCTGAAAAAAATACATGTGATATTTTAATAATTGGTGGGGGTGGAGGAGGAGGTGCAAGATATGGTGGTGGTGGTGGAGCCGGATTATTAATATATAAAACAAATCAAGAATTAGAAGGAATAATTTCAATAAGAATAGGTAAAGGTGGTATAGGAGCTCAAAATGGTAGTGGAAGTAAAGGTAGTAATGGAGAAGATACCATTTTTACAACTTCAACTGAAACATTAACTGCAATTGGTGGTGGAGGTGGTGGAACAGAAAATCAAAATGCAAATAGTGGTGGTTCTGGTGGTGGTGGTTGTTATGTTGGATCATCAGGTGGTTCTGGTTCAGGTGATGGTATAACATCATTTGGAAATGATGGTTCAAATGGAAGTGGTGCAAATGGAGGAACCAGAACAAATGGTGGTGGTGGTGGTGCAGGAGGTCCAGGTATTGGTAATACAATTGTAAGACCAGATGGTGGAAAAGGAAAACAAATTGATATAACTGGAGAATTAATATATTATGCAGGTGGTGGTGGTGGTGCAAATAGTGACCATGATTCAAATGGTCAAGATGCAACAGGTCAAGGAGGTGAAGATTTGGGAAGTGGATGGGGGGGTCAAGGAGGTGGAGGTGGTGGAGATGGTGGTGAATCTAATCCCACATCAGCAGCACAAAATGGTGCACCTAATAGTGGTGGTGGTGGTGGTGGTGGTGTTATTGGTGCTATTGGTGGTTCTGGTGGTTCCGGTGTAGTTATTATTAAATATAAAAAAAATTCTCAAGATGAAATTAAAATTCCTAAAACTAATTTATCTGGATATTTACATTTTAATGGTTTAGAATGGGTTGTTGATAAAACAAAAGATACTGGAACAGATATATTAAATGGATTAATTTTTGATACTACATATTCTTTAATTAATTTAACAGTAAGTTCATCTACAAATATAAATATAAATAATATTGATGATACTTATAATTGTTTAATATTAAAATATACAAATGATAGTTCAGGTTTAACTGGACAAACACAATATGATATTAATTTTGATAAAGAAACTACATGTGATATTTTAATTGTTAGTGGTGGAGGTGGTGGTGGTAGTGATAATGGTGCAGGTGGTGGTGCTGGTGGTTTAGTATTTTTAGAAAATGAAAAAATTAATGGTAATATTATTGTCAAAGTAGGAAATGGTGGAAATGGTGGTAACAATCAGGGTCGAGGATATAATGGTTATAATAGTTCTTTAAATAATTTTGAAGCATTAGGTGGTGGCGGAGGAGGTAAAGGAGATGGTGATAACACTGGATATGACGGTGGAAGTGGTGGTGGAGGTGCTGGTGAAACAGATCCAGGAACAGGTGGAAATGAATTACAAACTACTCACACAACAATTGGATTTGGAAATAATGGAGGAAATGGAGGTTCTGGAAGTGATAGAGGTGGTGGTGGTGGTGGAGGTGCAGGAACTATTGGTGGAAATGCAGGAGCTATTGCACATAATAGTGAATATGGTGGTCCAGGTGGAGATGGTTTATATATAATTAATTCTAAAAATTTTAAAACTCATTTTAATATTACTGATACAAGTGTTGGTGAACATAAAAACGGATATATTTATTTTGCAGGTGGTGGAGGCGGAGGAAATAAAAATGGACAAGGTGCTATGGATGCAACAGATGGTTCTGGTAAATCAAATCGAGGTGGTTGGGGTGGTGGAGGTGCTGGTGGATTGAATAATAGTTCTAATTCTGGATGGGAAGGAACACCTAATACTGGAGGTGGTGGAGGTGCTGGATATTATAATAATAGTTCACAGGGAAATGGAGGAATGGGTGGTTCCGGTATTGTAATAATACGTTATAAAAAATATATTCAACATGAAATTAAAATTCCCAAAGATAATATTAATGGATATTTACATTATGATGGTTTTGATTGGACTATTGATAAAACTAATACAGGTTCAGATATATTAAATGGATTAGTTAATGATATTACACCAGCAATTCAAACAAATGTAACAACAAGTGTAGTTTCAAATAAAATTGATAATACTTATTATAGTTTAATATTTAAATATACAAGTGATAGTTCTGGTTTAACTGGACAAACACAATATGATATTAATTTTGATAAAGAAACTACGTGTGATATTTTAATTGTAGGTGGTGGTGGTGCAGGTGGTAGTGTTCAAGGTGGTGGAGGTGGCGGTGGTGGTGTTATTTATGTAAAAAATAAAATAGTAGAAAGTGGTAATTATATAATTAAAGTAGGTAAAGGTGGTGAGTATCCTTCTACAAACTATTCTACACCAATTAATAATGGTTTTGATACTTCTTTTAAGAAAGAATCATCCTTATTAGATATTGATATAGCATACGGTGGGGGTGCAGGAACTGCCAATGGTGCTTCTGGTAATCAAGTTCAAAATGTTTCAACAAATAGTGCTAATACATATTTAGATGGTGTTCCAGGTGGAAGTGGAGGTGGTTCCGGTGCTCAAACAAATATGGGCGGTGGTGCTGTTTCAACCCAAATAACAGCTTCCACAAATACATTTTTAACTCAAAATAAAACAGTTTATATAAATGATTTAACTATGAGTGATAATACAGGTTATTATATGTTTGGTAATATTTCGGGAAGTTATGATCACACAGCTGGTGCATATATAGGAACTGGTGGTGGAGGTGCGGGCGAAATAGGTAAAGGTGTTAGTGGTAATGGTACAAATAAAAGAAAACCAAGTGGTAATGGTGGTAATGGAATTGAAATTAATATTATTGAAAATAGTTATTATTGGGGAGGAGGAGGTGGGGGTGGTGGTCAAGCTTGTGATGGAGGTGATGGTGGTTTAGGTGGTGGAGGTGGAGGAGGATCTGATGGAGGAACAGGAACACCTCCATATGTAGCAGGAATTGGTGGTAGTCAAACAATGTTTAATAGTGGTTATAACGGTTTAAGAGATGATATAGATGGTGATAATAAAGGTGGAGATGGTGGAGATAATTCAGGTGGTGGTGGAGGAGGTGGTGGATGGGCAGATCACGGTGGCAATGGCGGTTCAGGTATTGTAATAATCCGCTATAAAAAATATATTCAAAATGAAATTAAAATTCCCAAAAATAATGTTCATGGATATTTACATTATGATGGTTTTGATTGGACTATTGACAAAACTAAAAATACTGGAGATACTGTTTTAGATGAATTAGTATTTGATTATACACAAGATACTGAAAATAAACCAACAATAACACCAAATATTGATTCAATAATTATTGATCCAAGTTTATTAACAAATGACATTACAATTCAACAACAATATATTAAATTTATGTATGATTTAGATAATGATAATGGTGATGGACAAACTGAATATACTATTAATTTTCCTAAAAAATATATATGTGATATATTATTGGTTGGTGGTGGTGGTAGTGGTGGTTCATATGGTGGTGGTGGTGGAGGAGGAGATGTAATATATGAAACTGAAATTGAATTAAGTGGAAGTTATATTATTAAAGTTGGTAAAGGAGGAGATAGTCAAATTGACAATACTTCACCATACAAAAATGGTAATCCAGGTAAAAATTCAATTATATATCAAGTAAAAGATAATACTCAAATTGCATTTAGAGGTGCAGGTGGTGGTGGAGCTGGATCTGGATGGGGAATTATATCACAAATACCAACACCATTAGCAATTAATTATGCTGGAAAACAATATGGATCACAAGGTGGTGGTGGTGGGGGTATTAAATCAACAAATGGTGTTATTTCTTCATTTTCAGGAAATGGTGGTGATTCATCTGGTAATAATAATCAATCTGGTGGTGGTGGTGGAGGTAGTAAATCAAATGGATTAATTGGATATTATATTGATTCAACTAATTATACTGGTGGAAATGGTGGAAATGGTGATTTAATTAATATTACTGGAATTGATGAATATTATGGTGGTGGTGGTGGTGGAGGAGGTGGTGGTAGTGGTGGTAATTTTGGTGGATTTATTGGTGGATTTGGTGGATTAGGTGGTGGTGGAAATGGACAAAGTAGAAATGAAATAGATATTAATAAAATTGAAAATAATATTCATGGTGTTGATGGTAAAGGAGGTGGTGGTGGAGGTATGACTGCTGTTCAAATTATTACAAATTTATCTAATAAACCATCTGGTAAAGGAGGTTCTGGTATAATTATTATTAAATATAAAAATCCTATTGTTAAAACTACTAAAGATAATATTAATGGATATTTACAATTTGATGGTAATGATTGGAAATTAGCTAATTCTATTAATTATGGAGGAGTTACTACTATTGATACATATGCAAGTATATTAACACATTTAGTATCAGAAGTTAATAATTTAAAAACTCAATTAAATTTAATATCAACAATTCCATATGTTATTCATAATCAATTTTTATATTTTAATACTTCTATTGGTATTACACAAGAACCTACAGTATTTATAAATAATTTAATTGCACAATATAAATTTGATGGTGATTTTACAGATAGTTCTGGAAATGGTAATGATTTGATAACATCATCAATATCAACACCTACTATATCTGATAATGGAATTATTGGTAATGCTTTAAGATTTCAAAATAATGTTAATACAAATACAATTACATATGGTTTAAGGGATGGGACTTGTAAAATTCCTTCAATTGATTTAGTTAATAAAGAGTTTTCAATATCATTTTGGATAAAATTATTAAATAATTTTGATACAGAACATTCTGGTATATTTATGTTAGGATATAATGAAGGTTTACAAACTGATGGTTATATAAAATTATCTTGTGCATATTATGAATCAAAAAATATGATTGATTTTTATTATAAAAATAATTTAAGTGATGAGGGTGGAAATGCATCTAATGATTTATCAATAAATATTTGGTATAATATTACTATAACTATTACAAATTCACATTTAAAAGTATATACAAATAATATTTTAACATCAACGGAATCATTATTTGAAGGATTACCAGATTTTATTTATGATACAAATTATTTAGGTTTTTATAATGATTCTACTTATACCAATACTAAAGATGATTTTTTAATTGATAGTTTTAGTATATATGATAAAAAATTAACAATTACTGAAATATCTAATTTATATAATTATCATTCATTTGTTCCTGCTATACCTATTGATGATAATACTAATTTAATTACTCATTTCAAGTTTGACGATGATTTAATTGATGTTATGGGTAATTCAGTTTTAACTATAGATAATGGAACAGAAGATTATCAAGGTGGTAAAATAGATAAAGGTTTAAATATTACTGATTCAGGTTATAAAATAACAAGCACAACATTAGTTAATTTATTTGAAGGTGTTTCTAATTCTTGGAGTGTTTCATTCTGGTTTAATAGAACTACAGCAAGTATTAGTCTTAAATCACCTTTCTTAAGTCGTTATGATGTTGGTGGATCAGTTCCAAGAGGTGGCTTTGAAATGGCTTTAAATACAAATGGAACTTTAATGATGGAAAGATTAATAACAGATGCTTCATATTTATATATTGAAAGTGATTTTGTTTGTAGTGCTTCTAATGATTGGATACACGTCGTATATATTTGTCAGCCTAATAAACTTCAAATATATGTAAATGGTTCATTAGATAAAGAAGAAACTTCTAGTTTAGCTTATTCACCAAGTTCAGTAGCAAATGATACAATTGTTGGTTTCGGTTTAAGATGGCGATCTAATTATGTAATTTCACCTTTCGATGATTCACACGGTTATTTAGATGATTTCCGTATATATGATAAAGTCTTATCAGCTACTGAAGTATCTAATTTATATAATAATAATGTAATAATTGAAAATCCTGAATATAAAACCCTAACATTTGAATATAAACCAAATGATTTAATATTTACTTTTAGAGAAGATGAATCACCTTATAGTTGGCAAGAAGCTTATGATGAAGCTATTGCGAATGGTAAAAGAATGCCAACTAAAACAGAATTATTAAATTATTTAGCTGTAAATGGAACTCTATATCCTGGGCAAGATATTTGGTGTGCTGTTGTAGCACCTGAATATAGTAATGGTAAAGATTATATTCAAATAGGAAACTCGCCACACTTTACAGGTAAATCACATACAGCTGATTTGGGAAGTTATCCAGGTTGGGGAGATAATACAACACATTCATATCCGAGATTCTATTGTGAAGTTTCAGAAGATTTAATTTATGATTTTGGTGCTCAAACAATAACAAATGTAGCAACTTTTGCTTCTTATGCTAATACAATTCCAGGAATAACAGGGGTTGATAGTTATAATAATTGGAACTCTCGTGGAATTGGTGGTGTTGGTGCTTATCCAAATCCAGGAGATGCTGGTTTTACAGCACCAGGAAATATTAAAATACCTTTACCAAATACACATAATTATTTAAAAGTAGAATATAGTCAAACTTGGACAACTGGAACTATTCAATTATTTGTAGATAATTTAGCTAATATAGATTCATCAACTGTAAAACATTCTGTTTCAGATGATACAGGTGATATTTTTGAATATTCTTATAATAAAGGTGATTATTTAAGAATATATGAAGCTGGTCAAGGTATATTAGGTAAAAACTTAAAAATAACTTTAAAAAAAACTCAAACAGAATATACTGTTAATTTTACTGAAAATACTACGTGTGATATTTTAATTGTTGGTGGTGGTGGTGGTGGTGGAAGTGGTGCTAATAGTGGTGTTCCTGCAGGTGGGGGAGGAGGTGGAGGTTTAGTATTTTTAGAACATCAAACCGTATCATCTGGAACATATACAATAAAAGTAGGAAAAGGTGGTAATAAAGCAATAAATAATTCAGAATCTGGTCAAAATGGTTTTAATTCTTTATTTTCATATTTACAAACAGAAGCAATTGGTGGTGGTGGAGGAGGAAGTAGAATGGGGTCTGCTAATATTGCAAAAGGACAAAATGGAGGAAGTGGTGGTGGTGGATCAAGAAAAGATGACGAAGTTTCACAACAAGGAGGTAATGGAACAATAGGTAATATATATCTATCAGATGAAACAACTATAATAACATCTAATTATAGACAAGGTTATGATGGTGGATATGAAATAACAGGAAGTAGTTCAGGTGATGCACCTTATGCAGGTGGTGGAGGTGGTGCTGGTGGTCCAGGATATAATAATGATGATGGATCACAAGATGGAGATGGAGGTATTGGTAAATCAGGAGAAGGAAGTAATGATTTTAAAACATTATTTGGATTAACTGATACTAATATTGGAGAAAATCATACAGATGGAAAAGTATATTTTGCAGGTGGTGGTGCTTCTGGTTATGCTGGAAATAGTAATACTGGAGGTTTAGGTGGTGGAGGTGATGGTTTATCAAATGAATCAAATAGAGATGGAAAACAAAATACAGGAGGAGGTGGTTCCGGTGCCAGAACAAGATCATCTCCTTATGGTAATGGTGGTAATGGTGGTTCAGGTATAGTAATAATCAGATATAAAATTAAGAAAATTATTACTAATGAATTTAATAACTTATTTCAAAATACTAATAGTGTTACTTTACATTCTACAAATATTGTATATAATAATAATATTATTACTATTCCTGATTATACATTAGAAAATGAATATTTTACAAAAAGTTTAGAATTAATTGGAAATTCTAAAACTATTCCTGTTATTTTAAAATTTATTAAACCAACTTTTACTACAAGAAAAGTTCCTAATTTAGATAATCCTTCATTTAATATATATATATCAAGTGAAATAGCAAAAATTGATTTGTCTACATATTATAATGCTACAACATATACAATATTACATCATAAATTTATTTCTGAAAATAATATTAATTTAAATGGTTCAATTTTAACTATTAATGATAATTATAGAGGTATCTATGATATATTAATTAAATTTGATGAAATATTATATGTATTCAGAATATATGAAAGAGTCGATCAAAATAGTGATTATTATTTATTGAATTAATATAAATAATGAATTATGATAAAACTGAAAGATTAAATATTGTATTAAATATTTTTAAAAAATTAAAAAATTATAAATTAAAAAATGGAAATACATTAAATTTATATAATGAAAATTTATGTTCATTTATTAAAGAATTTAAAAAAATTACTAATCAATATATATATCAACAAGATAATATTAAAGAATATAAAGGAGAATTATATTTTGAAGAAATTGGTAAAAAAATAGAATATATTTTACCAATTAAAAAAAATAAAGAATCATTATTTGTAATAAGAATGTAATTATATTAAAATACAGTAATTATGGAAATATTTTATAATTATTATTTGATGTTACAATAATTATTATTAATAAAAGACAACTAAATATTAAAACAAAAAAACTAAATGATAATATATAATAATAATTAGATCTATTATTATTATATATTTTAGTTTCAATAATATTATATACTAAAATATTATTATTTTTATTATTAGGAGATACAATTAAATATTTAGGTATTTTATTGTATTTTTCATATGCTAAAGATAAATAACTCATTATTTTATATAAATATATAAAATTATCATTTTTATTTTATAAAATTAATTAAATATTTATATAAAAAATGATTTATTATTATTATTATTATATAAAATAATGGCTTTTCAACAACAATTAAAAACTTATATTGATAGAAATAATCTAAATTATAAATATGAAGAAAAACAAATTGAAGAACAACAATTTAAAGCAAGAGTTATAATATATAATAATGATAATAATGATACAACATATGAATGGACTGATTCTCAAATTAGTAAAAAAATAGCTAAAAATAAAGCTGCAAAAATAGTTTTAATTAAATTAGAAATAATACAAAATGAAAATGAAGAAGAAAATAATCATAATGAAAATAATAATAATAATGAAAATAATAATGATAATGAAAATATTAAAGATATATTAATTGATATTCGTAATTTATTAAAAATTATGGTAGATAAAACTCCACAACTAGTCTGGTGAGTTTATAAATTTAATTCAACAGTTTCTAAAGCACCATCAATCCATGCTTGTCTATTACAATATGTTTCACCTAATATATAAATATTATCTTTTTTAAAAATATTATTAAATGTATTTTGTATATCTTTTGAATATATACCTGTATTCCAAAAATGAACACCGGCTTTCCAATAATGCATTGTTATCCATTCTGGATCTTCAATATTTTTATTTGGAAATATTTCTTTTAACATTTTATTTAATTGAATTTTAACTATATTTTCATTTTCTAAATTATTCCAAAAATTAGCATTATAACTATCTGAATAAGAAATTTGTATTAATCCATTATCATAATCAATTGGAATAATAAATTGTAATTTATTATCTGTTAATATTTTTGGTATATTTTTAAACCATACATTTTTATATTTTGCATAAATTCTTAATAAATTACCATCTGATACTGAATTAAAAATATCATGATATTGTTTAAAAAAATTAATTTGTAAATAATCATTTCTTTTTATAGTTAAATAAAGTTTATCATATTTATAATTTTTATTATTTATATAAACTATTTTTTTTTTATTATCAATATCTTTTAAATCACTATTTAAATTAATAGAAACTTTATTTTTTATTAAATATTCATATAATTTATCACATATAATATGTAATCCTGATTTTAAAATAAAAAAATCGTTGTTTTCAACATCAAAATCTTTTTTTAATGTATTTAATGCATTATAAGCATTCATATCATACATTTCTGAAATATAATTTAAAGATTTTTGAAGTATTTTAACATCTGATGTAGATAAAATAGTTGAAAAATAATTATGTAAATTAATTTCTTTTGTATTTATATTAGTTTTTGTTGTAAGTGCATATTTCCATAAATCATTTAATGATTTAAATTTTGAATTATAATATTTTAATAATTCTTTTTCATTCATTAAAATATTATCTATAAAATATAATTTATCTTTTTTAATATCAATAATTTCATTTTCTAAATTAAAATCTTTTAATAATTTCATAACATATTTATGTTTTTTTCCTAATCTACCTGCACCTACTGAATATTTAAAATTATCATTTTCATATGTATAAATTCGTCCTCCTATTCTATTTGATTTTTCAAATATTAATATATTTTCTGGTTTAATTTTTTTTTTTTTAATTAATTTATAAGCAGTATATAATCCAGTTATTCCTGATCCAATTATTACATGTGACATATTTAATAAATATTTTTATAAAAAAAAAATGATTTTTAATAGTTAATTTTTTTATCAAACTAAAAATGAAGAATAAATATTTTTGCCCATATTTTTTAGAAGGTAATTGTAAAAACAATGAAAAATGTAATTATAAATATCATATAAAATGTTCAGATAATCATTTATGTTTTAATTTTAATTGTAATAAAGGACATACTATATCTATTAACAAAAGAAAAATAATTAATAATATATATTTTGATTTTTATAATAAAAGTTTAGATAATATATGTGAATATAATTATAAATGTATTAATATTAATTGTAATAAAAATCATGATTTTTCATATAAATATAGAAAATTTATTAATAATTTAATAAAATGTGATAATTTAAATAAAATTAAAAATGAATATAATAAATTATATAATAATAATAATAATATAAAACCCTATAATAAAATATTTAATTCTAAAGAAAATTTATCAAATATAATAAATAATAATTATAAAGAAAATTTATCAAATATAATAAAAAATAATATAAATCCGTCTAATTCAGAATTAAATTTATCAATTGATAACGATTCATTATATAATACAAATAATGAATTATTAATATTTCCAAATTATAATTCAAATGATCAAATATTAAGATCTCCAAGTTGTAATTCAAATGATGAAATATATTTTGAAATAAGAAATAATATTCATAAAATATTAAAATCTCCTACAAATGATAAATTAAAAAATGATAATATAGATAGTTTATATTCAAGTTATAATACAATAACATCTCTTACAAATGATAAATTAGAAAATGATAATATAAATAGTTTATATTCAAATTATAATACAATAACATCTCCTATAAATGATAAATTAGAAAATGATATTATAAATGATAATATGGATAATTTATATTCAAATTATAATACAATAACATCTCCTATAAATAAAAGAGAAAATATAATAAAATATTTAGTTATTTTAATAAATATAGAAAATAAAATTAGTGATTTAAATAATATAAAAAAAAAAATTAATAATAATATTAAATTATTAATATAAAATAAATGTCTAATAATTCAACATCTCCTATTTCACCTAAAGTTTCATTAGATAGTCAAGATAGTGAAAATATTAATCCAGATATGTCTCATTATAATTATGATAATATAATAAAAGATATTAATTTATATAGTATATATTTAAATAAAAATTTTAATAATACTTATTTAAAAAAAAAAGATTGGTATAAAAATATATTAAAAAAATTTAAATTAGCACCAATAAATACAAAAAAAAGATATGATAAACATTTAAAAATATTATTAACAATATTATTTTTAATTAGTAATCTTAAATTTACAAAAAAATTTACATTTGAACAAATTGGTTTTATAATTGAATATTTAAATTATTTAAAACAAATAGTTTTTTTTTTAGAACAAGATGCTATTACTAATATTTATCATTATTATAAACATGATGATGGAAATACATATATAGATATAAATAATATTAACTATTTTATAATTGCAAAAAATTATTTAGGAACTATTTATAAAAAAACACAAATATTATATAAAGATTTTTATGATAAAAATTCTATAGAAAGTTCAAGAAGAAATAAATATAATATATATTATTTATCAAATACACATATAAGTACATTAATAAATTTAATTATTGAAAAATATAATTAAATATGAAAATTGCTATATGTGGTGGTATATGTTCTGGTAAAACTACATTATCAGAAAAATTAAAAAAAGATTTTAATTTAGAATTATATTCATTTGCTTTTAATGTTAAAAAATATTGTAATAAATTTTTTAATATGAATTATAAAAATAGAAAATTAATTCAAGATTTTGCTGAAAAAATGAAAGAAATTGATGAAAATATTTGGATTAATTTATTAGATAAAAAAATTAATAATAAAAATAATATAATTATTGATGATTTAAGATTTAACAATGAATATAATTATTTAAAATCAAAAGGATTTTATATTATCAAATTAATTATTAATAAAGAAGAACAAATTAAAAGAATAAAAAAATTATATAAAGAAAATTATAATGAACATTTAGAAAGATTAGAACATATATCAGAATTAGATATAAATAATTTAAAATGTGATTTAGAAATAGAAAGTAATGATGATTTATATTTAAATATTAGAACTATAATAAATTTTTGATATATTATTTTCTAATATAAAATTTTTACATTTTAAACAAGGACAACTTTTATCTAATTCATCATTATTATTTATACGAACTACATATAAAATACTATTTTTAATATCATTATTTTTTTTAGCATTTAAAATAGCTTTTTTTTCTGCATGAATACTATATATATTATTCATATTTTTTATATATTCATTATAACCTTTACCTATAATCTTATTATTTTTTATAATTATACATCCATGTTTTTTTACCATACATGATTTTTTTGCTTCTTTAATTGCTTCATCAATATAAAACAAATGTTTATTGATCATTAATTATATTTGATTTTTTAATCATTTTTTATAATAAATAATGAGTATATTTTTTAAAAAATTTTATAAAGATTTTCAAGAATATATATATATTAATGAAGTTTTAGTTGCTGCTTCGGGTTATGCTATTGGTATTACTACATATGATTTATTAAAATCATTAATTGATGAAATTTTTGAACCAGTTATCATGTTTCTAATTAAAAATATACTTTTAATATCTCCAGTATATGACAAATATAAATATATTTTTGATAATATTGGACATTTTTTTTGGTTAATATTAGTTTGGATTATTACTATATTTTTATCCTTTTTTGTTATTGAATACTTATTAAATAGAAAAATTATTGGTTTATCCAGTATTCTTAATAATAAAGATAAATCCGAATTTATTAAACAAAAAATTGTTACACAAGAAAAAGCAAATATATTACCTAATGATATAGACAAAAAAGAAATTGAAAATGAAGAAAAACTTTTAAAAGAAAAAATTACTAATTTTTAATTTATATTTATTAAATAAATAATTTATGTCTGAATTTTGTAAATGTCATATTAATGATAATAATTATAATTTTGAACATATATGTAATATATGTAAATTATATAGACAATGGGGAAATTGTATTTCATGTTTATATGAAGGTAACTCATTATGGAATAATATTAATGAAGAAACTAATGAATTTATATGTTCATATTGTTACGAAACTATGTTTGAAGCTGAATATGATCAAAATAATGAACCTAATAATGAATTAAATTCTCAATCTGATAATGAATCTAATAATGAATCTGATAATGAATCCAAAAGTGAATCTAATAGTGAATCCAAAAGTGAATCTGATAATGAATCTAATAGTGAATCTGATAATGAATCAGATATAAATGATATTACATTAATCTTAAACAAAATTTTAAAATTACAAAATAAAAAAAAAGAAATTAATAATAAAATTATAGAATTAAAAAAATTATTAAAAAATAATATCTAAATATCCTTCATATAATCTATAATTACTTTCAAATGTTATTTGATCACCATTATATAATTTTATTAAAAATGATGTATTTAATGATTGACTATAATTTATATTATCTAATTTTATTGGCAATAAACTAAAACTTCTTATATAATTTTCACTTTCATTATTTTTTAATTTAACATAAAAATAACATAAATTTTTTATATATGTTAAATCAAATATTACATTTATATTAAAACTATATATTTTAGTTTCTAATATATTTATTTCAGTAAAATCATTTATATTATTTATTAAATTATTTTCAGTATTTTCAAATAATAATTTATAATTCATTTTTATAAAACTTTCATAATTATTTATTATTTCTATATTATTATTATTATTTATTAAAGAAATTTCAAAATTATTTTCATTAATTTTATATATTTTAAAATTATCATTATTATTCATACGTATTAAATCACCTACATATATATTTGATAATTCATTTATATATATTTGATTACTATTTATTTCTCTTATATTATAATTTATAAAATTTAAATTATTTGTTAATATATCTTTTTTTATATAAACACCTATATAATAATTTGTTTTTAATATATTTGGTTTATCTATTAAATCATTATATGATAAATTATTTATTTTCACTTTATTACTATTATTACCTATTATTATATTATTATCTAAAGTTTTAAATATACAATTATCTATATTTAATTTATAATTACTATTATATTCTATATCATTTCCTATTATAATTGGATTTAATAAATAATAATCAATACTTATATCATTATTATTATTAAATATATTATTTCCTACTGTTATTATATTTGTTGGATTTCCATTCAAAAATGAATTATTTCCTATTATTATTGAATCATTTATTCCTATTTTATCATTTATACTATTATTTATTGCATTATCACTACCAAGAACTATTGAATTTTGTCCAAATGTATTAAAATTATATCCTAAACATATATTATTATATCCAATACATTTTGCATCACCACCTATTATTATATTTTTACCTTCATCAACTGAATATTCAATTAATAAATCATTAATATCAATATTAATTGTATAATTAAATAAAAAATATTTATTATCATTAGTAACATTAATTATATTACTACTTAATATATATATAAAATTTATTTTATTTATATTATTTATAATTTTATCATTAAAAATAATATTATCATTCAAATATAAATTGTTTTTTTCTATTTTAATTTTATTTATATTACAATTATTTATACTTATATTATTATCATTAACACTTATTTCTGAATATTTAAAATCAATTTTTAAATTACTTGATAATTCTAATGAAAATTTGTACTTATTATAAGGACTATCTATTATATTATTAATTATATAATCAAATTCTATATTAAAATATGTATCTATTTCTTCATTTAATTTATAATCAATCACATTTGTATCTGATATAAATTCTGGTATATTATCAATTTGAAAATAATATTTATCCTTTTTTACTTTAAAATTTATTTTATCAAAAACTAAATCATAATTATCTTTATCAAAAAGAATTTTATATTCTATTATATTACAATTATAATTAAAACTATCATATTCTAAATTACATATTGATAATCCATCATATAAAAAAATATTTGAATTATTAACTTTTTTATTATTATTATATGAATAAATATCTAAAGTTTTAATTTTATATATATTTTCATATATATATTGAGTATTATATATTATTCTAAAAACATTAATTATATTTATATTTATTTTTATTACATTTTTATAAAAATAATTAAATTTATTTTTTGCTAATAATATTTCAAAATTATGACTTTCATTAAATTTATTATAATATAAATTACCTAAAATATAACCATTATTTAATTGACTTAATAAATAAATTATATTATTATCATAATTTTCATATTTTATTAACGGTTTTAATTTATCATTTAAATTAAAATTATTAAATGGATATAAATCTATTGTAATTTCATTTGATATTAATTCTATATTATTATATATATTACTATTTATTACATTAAATTCATATCTATTAATATCATTTATTATATTAATAAATTCATAATTATTATTAATATTTATTATTTCATTATTAATTTTATTCCATTTAAAACCATTATTTTCCAAAGATTTTGTAATTGAATAATCAAAATTATTATTATTAAAATATATATATTCTAAATTTATAATAAAATTATATATTATTATTTTATAAGATTTTGTTATCTTATTTTCATCTTCATCAATAAATCTTATTTTTATTTCATCCGTATATGTATCATTTTCATTAAATAAAATATATTTAAATTTTTCTTTAAAATTATTTAAATTATCAAATATATTTTTATTTATATATCCATATTTTGGTGGTTTTTCTATATATATTTTATAATTATTATTTTCATAAAAATTTTCAAATTTATAAGTATTTTTTAATAAAAATATTTTAAATATTTTATTATTAAAATTATTATCTATCCATTCATTTAATATTGGTTTTATTATTATTTCTTTATTATTTATTATTAAATTTGTTTCATTATTTGATTTTATAAATAATGAATTATAAATTATACTATTTATTCTTATTATTTTTTTATTTCTATTTAATATCAACCATTCATCCGAATTTAATAAAGATAAATCATTTAAATCATCTATTTCATAAATATCTAATCCATTTTTATTATTTATATTAAAATATCTATTTAAATCTATTAAATTTAAATATAATAATATATTTTCATTATTTATATACACTTTTTCTATATTTATTATTCCTTCTTTTTTATAACTTATTCTATTTAATTTTATATTTTTTGAAAATCTTGAAAAAATTGAAATTTCATCTTTAATATCAATAATTGTAGTTAATTCTATAATATCTTCTGAAATATTTGAATATTCAGGATATTCATTAATAATAATAGATTCATTTTTATTATAAATTAATTTATTAACATATCCATATTTAGGTTGGGTTTTTATAAATATTCTATAATCTTTATAATTATCAATATCAAATGAAATATTTAATTTATTAATATCAATTATATTTTGAAATTCAATATTATCAATTAATATATATGGATCACTAATTTGATAAACTATATTATCTTCAATTTCATTAATTTTATTTATATATTTATTTTTATAAACAGTTGTTGAATTTGTAAATTTTGTAGAAATTTGTTTTTCTATATTAATTACTTTTATAACTTCATCATCTACATTATTATTTTTAGAATATTTATCTGGTTTTTTTAAATTATTTAATGAATTATATAATAAATTATTATTATTTTCTGGATTTATATTTAAATTTTTTAAATTTAATCTACTTTTTGATTTATTTTCATTTAATAAATTAAAATTATTTAATTTATTAAAAAATATATTATAATTATTTATATTTATATCATTTCCTAAACTAATTGATGATTTTGATTTATTATCTATATTATTTCCTAATATTATACTTTTGTTTTTATTTTTATTATCATAACCTATTGATATTATATTATTATTACTATTCAATAATTCAATATTATTATTATTTCCTATTATAATATTTTTTAATCCATTTTCTATATTATTAAAATTATTTTTACCAATTGATATATTATTATAACATCTTTTTAAATTATTTCCTAATTCATTTCCAAAAAATGAATTAAACGAACAATTAATATTACTATTTGCATTATTATAACCAAAAATAGTATTATAATCACTATTATTTATTGTAATAAAGGATTTAGTTCCTGTTACAGTATTATAATTTGTTGTTCCTGAACTTAATGTTGCATTTTCTGAACCAATATAAACATTACCTTTACATTCAATTACATCATATCCAGTTTTATAACCTATAAAAATACTATCATATATTTCTTCTGCATCAAATGCTACTTTATTCCCTATAAATACATTATTATTACCTGTTGCATTTTTACCCGCTGATTCACCTATTGATACTGTTTCTAAATCTCTTGTTGATATATCATTTAAATTATTTAAATTTGTTGAATTTGTAAAAGATTGATTAAAAATATTTGTCATATTACTATTTTATTTTATAAAAAATGATTTTATATTATATTTATATTTTAATGTCAATTCTTTGTAAAGATAATTGTATAGGTATTTGTCAAAATTCACAATGGAATTGTAAATTTTTACATAATAATTGTAAATTTGGTATTGAATGTAACAAATTAGATTGTAAATTTGGACATCCAATTAATCCCGAAAATAGAATTAAAATTAATAATATTATTAGATGTAATATTATTAATTATAATAAAGAATATTTATGTCCATATGGTATATTATGTATTAATTATAATTGCACTAATCATCATAAAATTAGTATTGAAAAACGTATTTTAATTAAAAATATTGTTAATGCTTATAAATTATCATTTAATATTAAAAATAACAATAATGATTTAAAATTTAATCAAATTATTTTAGAAAAAGATATTGAATTGAAAAAATTAAAAGAAGAATTAGAATATGTAAAAAATCAATTAAATAGTGTTAAAAAAATTACATTTTTGAATGATATTGAAACACAAACTGATTATAATCAATTATATCAACCATTAAATTTTCTTGATAATAATATTTCTATTTTATATAAAAATAAACTTATTCGAAAATTAAATAATGATTTATTATTATATAAAGATATTATTGAAATTCAGATATTAAAATCTGATATTATTTATAATTATTTTGATATTTCTTTTAATAATAAAATATATTTAATTGAATATAATAATTATAATAAAATACAAATAATTCCATTTTTTGATGATAAACTTAATTTAGATTTTGATCAAAAAATAAGTTTTAATAGTTTGGAAGATTTAATATTGTTTTTTAAAAAAAAATGAAATTATTTTATTAATAAATATAAATGAGTGAAGAAATTATAAATAAAGACAAAGATGATTTAATTATTAAAAATGCTAATTTAATATATTTTACTGAAGAAACTATATCAAATTTCAAAAAAAAATATAATTTTATTAATGCAATAATAAATATTAAAGATAAAAATAATTATATTAATAAATTTAAAATTGGATTAATTTATTTTAATAATTCAATTAATATTGATGGATTTAATACTAAATGTTTAATACAAGCTACTACACATTATAATAATAATATATTTAATAGATTATTTAATTATAATTTTTATTATGGAAATATTACAGGTATTGGATATATTGATCATTTTTATAATGAATATGATATTGAATTAATGCCTTATTTTAACTTGGAGTAATTGATAAATTATATGGATTTGATTTTAATTGACTTAATGTATTTGGATCTAATCTATTTTCATATGAATTTAATTGTTCTGTTTCTTTTGTTATTCCACATCCATTTGTATTTGGGGTTGATTGATATATTCTTCCCACATTTCCTTCTGTTCTTTGTGAAATACTTTCACCAATTGTTTTATTACTTTTAACATTAACTTTTGAATTATGTATTTTTCCTAAATTAGATTGTCCACCATTTGGTGTATGACCTGCTGCTATATTCATAGCTTCACGAGTTCCATCTATTTCTGCATTATTTACAGCTTCATGTGATATCTGATTTTTAACATCTGTTGTTAAAGTTCCTTTATAATCAATATGATTAAATTGACTATTCGTATTTTTTGCTTCTGGATTTGCCGATAAATATCCACCAAATAAACCTTCTAATATTCCACTTATAAATCCTTCACTTTTATATATTGTTGTTTGTTTTGTTGTTGTTTTTGCTACTAAATCTGGATCATAATATACTGTTCTATATGTTGTTCCACCTATATTTCTATATACATCCTTTATTGCTACTGTTTCTTTTGTTGTTGTTTTTGCCATATCATCTATTCCATAATATGTTCCATCACCAGCTTTTAAATTTGCATTATCATTATCATGTATTGTTGTCTCTTTTGTTGTTGTTTTTGCATCATCATGTAACATTGTATATGTTCCATCTTCTCCCTTTAAATTTAATTTATCACTATCATGTATTGTTGTCTCTTTTATTGTTGTTCTTGTTATATCTGAACTATCATGAACTGTTATTGCATCTGGCATTTGAGGATTCATATGACCTTCCTGCCTTGCTGCATCTACAAAATACTCTTTTATACTATGTTTCATTGTATCTAATACTGGAGATACTATCGCATCTACCATACTTGTTACATTTGATACTACCGTTTGAGTCTCATATGATTGACGTTCATTATCATATACTATTACATTCTCTTTATTATAATTATCACTTTCATGTTGCTTTAATACTGTATCTACCGCATTTCCTTGATATTCTTTATGAGTTATTGGAGCATTTGTTGCTTTTATATTTTCATTTGTTCTTACTGTTGGTTTTAATACTGCACCTGTTGTTGTAAATAAATTATCTATTGTATTCTCAAATACTGTTTCTGGTAAATTTTTTGTTAAATTATCTAAAGCTGTTCTTTTTCCTATTTTATTTGTTGGACCTTGAAATGGTATTCTAAAAGTTTTATTTCTTTGATCTGTTAATGGTTTATTTTTTTGAATATCAAATGGTGTTGCATATCTTAAAGTATCCGCTTGTTGAAACCCACCTACACCTGATGATGAATATCCTTTATTTAATCCGGGACCTACCCTTATTGATTCTATTGGAAATTCATTATTTCTTATTGAAGATTTATTTAAACGAGATTTATAAAAATCATCATTATTTTTCATACCACATACTTGATCATCTATTGTTGGTTTAAACATTGCCGGAACCTCTTTTTTATTTATATATAATTCATCATTTCCTGTTCTTCTATTTGTATAATTTGACATTCTCTCTACTTCCGTATTTTGAGTTATTTTTCCCCTTAAATATGGTTGCATATTATTATGAAAATAATCATCATTTGATGTTGCTAAACCTGATAAATTATCATTTGTATCTAATACTTGTGCAAATTGAGATGCAAAAGCTGGTCGAGATACTACTCCGGTTTTCATTGGATTTTGAGCCCTATTATATTTATCTTTTGCCCTATTTAACTCATTTTGTTTTACTAATTTACCATAATTTGATTCATATATATTATTCATTGAAGAATCTACAAACATATTTACTTTTTTATTAATAATAAAAAAAATTCACTATTTATATTATTATTAATTTATTCATAACTTTTAATATCATCATAAATTTTGTATTATTATTTTCTGATAAATTTTAATATGATCATAATTTATTCATACAATTTTGCATCGATCATTTGTTATTATTTTCTGATAAATATAACATTTCATATGATCATAATTTATTGATAAATTTTTGCATCGATCATTTATAAATATTTTCTGATAAATATAACATTTCATATGATCATAATTTATTGATAAATTTTTGCATCGATCATTTATAAATATTTTCTGATAAATATAACATTTCATATGATCATAATTTTATTGATAAATTATACTTTCGTGATCATTTGTAAATATTTTTGTAAGTTTAACAGAATAATTATGATCATATGAAATGTTATATTTATCAGAAAAATAATAATAAATGATCGATGTTTAATTTTATCAATAATAAAAATAAAAAATGTTTGAACAGAGTTCATAAAAAAAGTTAAAAATAAAAATTAAAAATCAAAAATAAAATTATAAATTAGAAATCTAAATATTTATTTTATAAATTAAAAATCAAATTAGAAATCTAAATATTTATTTTAGAAATTAAAAATCTAAATGTTTATTTTAAAAATTAAAAATCAAAAATAAAATTATAAATTAAAAATCTAAATGTTTATTTTAAAAATTAAAAATCAAAAATAAAATTATAAATTAGAAATCTAAATATTTATTTTAGAAATTAAAAATCTAAATGTTTATTTTAGAAATTAAAAATCAAAAATAAAATTATAAATTAGAAATCTAAATATTTATTTTAGAAATTAAAAATCTAAATGTTTATTTTAGAAATTAAAAATCTAAATGTTTATTTTAGAAACATAACTTTTAATATGATATAATTTTATTAATAATAAACATATCTGAATAGAATTCAGAAATAATTATTATGACCAGACAATAGCATTATCATGTGGAGTAGATATTGTTTTATTAATTATTTCAGCTTGAATATCACCTAAATATTCATGTCCAAAATATTCAATATCTACATATACACGAGATGATAATGGTACATTTACACCATTTGATCCCATTAATGTGGTAATTTGAGTTTTCCATTGAACTATTAATTTAAATTTTTTATCATCTAATCTTTCAATTTTAATATCTAAAAATCTATAATATTCATATTCAGAATCAAATAGATCTGCAATTGTTATTAATCCAGGTGTTTGAGGATCAGAACCGGTATCGTTTTGAGGACTAATAAAAGCCTCAAATCTTCTATAAGCAATTTGTCCATTATCACCAGAAATATGTAATTTAATTGACATTCTAAATCCAAAAGTATTATTACTACCATCTGATGTAAACGGATAGTTACTAATTTCTGTAATTACACCATTTTGAGTTTCAGTATTATTAGTAACATTTAATCCACTTACTGAACCATTATCTAATGGATTAGATGCATATGCATAATCTCCATCTGTCTCACCATTATAATTTTTAAATTCAAATTCCATACCCGTTTCATAATAATCTCCATCACGGGCTGCGGCTGTATCTGCAGCAGATTGAATCGATCCGTGTTGTATTTTACGTGTAAAACCATAAAATACACGATTAGTATTATTTTGTTTAATAAATACAACATCTCTAAGTGCTATACCTTTAGATCCAATATCACCATTTGCATTTACTTGTCCGTTTAATTGAGAATTAGTGCTCCAAACATCTAATTTATATCTTGGTTTATAAGTTCCAATACCAACATCACCTTGATTTTTAATAACAAATGGGGTTCCATCATATTCATCATCACCATTACGATTAGTATCATCAGGTAATGCTTGAACTATAATGTTACCGATCATATCATCAGGATGTGATGTGCATACATATGTATACGTTCCAACTTCATTAAATGTATGTGTTTGTGGAGAACTATTATCAACAGTAAAAGCAGGAGTATCATCTGGTTCTTTAAGTTGAAATGGATGTCCACTAGTATTATTTGTAATTTGAATTGAATCTCCAACATAAATTGTAATGTCAGATTGATCAGATATTTCTACATTTGTTCTATCTGTTATATTAAATTTATATCCAGTTGATGATGAACTGACTAAAAGTTCTAAAGCAAATGTTTTTGTTATAGGTTGAAATCTTTTATCTTCAACTAAAAATATATCAATATCATCAGCAGTTAAATTCCCAGCCAGTGCACCTGAGTCCTTAGCTAAATCTTCAGGTGAATTTTTATATACATGTAACCATGCTTTTAACTCTTTTTTAGTAGTTCTATCTGTTTCATATTTTTTAACACCCATACCAACTCTACCAAAAGCATCAATTCTAAAAGGTGTTCTATCTTGATTATCAGCACAAAAAAATTCACATAAATTATATCCTTCTGTTGATACTTCATTTGTTTGAACAACTGTTAATGCAGTTTTTGTTCCAGTATTATTAATTTCAAAAGCAGAAGTAGTTTCAACATTTGTATTAGTAACAATATTTGATCCTTCAGAATACATTTCAACATTACCAAAGATTTTAACAGTTCCATTAGATTCACCAATATGAATATTAGAACCATGCATACGAACATCTCTTAAAATATCAGAACCAATTTGAATTTTGCTATTATTATTATCTAATAAAAAGTAAGCTGGATCAGTAGAAATTCCTAAACCAAAGGCAGCAGTAGCTAAATTTAATTCATCTACAGCTTTAATTGTTATTTTACTTGCATCTAATTTAATATGGGCTGTTGTATCCTGTGTAGTAGATTTAACACCATTACCAATTTCAATTAAAGCACCATAATTAGCCAAACTTCCATTAATTTTGCTATTATTTCCAGTATCATAGGTGCTATCATCAATACCATCTTTAATTAAAAAGCGAGTTCCATCATTATCATTATTAAATCTAATTTCTTCAGAATGTAATATAGTTGTGGTATCTTGATATCCGATTTTAATATCTTTAGAGTATAAATCAAAAGTAGAATTTGGTCTATCAGCTGTATTTTCATCATGTGCATCATTATCATCTTCTTTATGAGTTGCACCAACAATAATATTTTCAGCAAATAAAGTCATATCAGTATTTTTTTGTCCAATTTTTATGGTTTCTCCATATACATCTAAAGTACTACCACCATAAGCGTTACCCTCAGCAGTATTAGTAGTATTATTAGGTCCATGATGATCAATACTATGATGATCATTTAAACCAATAAAAGTGTGTTTAGTATACATTTTGGTGGTAGAATCCATTCCACCAGTTTTTAATTCACCAGCATAAAGTTTCATTTCAACTTTTACGTCAGCACCATTAATATCATTATCATATGTAGTTGTAAAATCTCTATTATCATCATTAGTTACACCAATTTTAATATCTTTACCATAAAGTTTAAAAGTAGTATCTTCTTGTCCAATATTAATATTAGAACCAAACATATCAACAGTTGTATCACTAACAGCTATTTCATCTACATGACCTTCTTCATCATTTTTACTTATACCGATATTAAGATTTTTACTATATAAATTCATTTTAGTATCTTTTTCACCAATTTTAACATATTCAGCATAAACATCAAAAGTACTACCAGAATAAGCTCCATTCCCGGATTGAATATGATTTCTTATAGTAGTAGTGGTTACATCAGTAAGACTAAGATTAATATTATTTCCTTGTGCTAAATCAGTTTCACTTAATCCAATAACAGTATGTTTTCCATACATAGTAGTAGTAGTATCTTTTTCACCAATTTTAATATCTTCACCAAATATATCAACAACTGAATTATTATAAGCGAACTTAACATGATTTTCTGTATTATGATCTCCTGCATTTGCTGCTGCATCATCAGATTCTTGATTACCAGCAGTTCCTATTTTAATTTTTTGACCATCAACATTTATTGTATTTCCCATTCTTCCAATATTAATTTCATTTTTAATAATATTTGCAGTATCACCATTTGTATCAGTTAATTGTGATAAATGTGTTTGAGGTTTATATGTATAAGTATCTTCTGAAGGTCTTATATCACCTCCACCACCGGTTCCACCACTTGGATGACAAAATATATTTTGAACAATTAATTCATCAGTCCATGTTCCACCAAGAATACGAACTTGACTATCTATACCTTCTTTATCATTATAATTATTTTCAACTTCTAAATTATCAGTGCCAATAACAATACATTTTGATGGTTGATTTAATGTGCTACCAGATTTTAGAGTACCAAGTTCATTAACCCTATTATCAATATTTAATACTTTATTAACTGAATATAAATAAGTACTACTCATTGTTTTATGATATAATGATTTTTTAGAATTATTTCATTAAACGCATTATGTAAATTTAAAACGCATTTAAAATTTATATATAAAATACAAATGTTTAAATAAAAAGTAATAAAGCGTAATTATATAAAATAAAAATTTGTAATTAATGTTAAGATGTTAAATGTAGATATAGAAAAAGGATATAATTTAACAAAAAATAGTTTAAAATCAAAATATAAAATTAATGAATTACAAAATATAGAAACAAGTATAGAAATATTATCAAAAAATGAATTTAATAATTTAGTAAATTTAAGTTTTCCAATAATTTCATATATTTTTGATAAAACAGATATAATAGAAAATTATGGTTCATTATTAAATTATAATTCAACAATAGATAGTTCAAAAAATATAGTAAAAAAAGATAATAATTTGATGCATATACCATATAGTATAAGTTGTGATACAAATTTTAATATAAATAAAAAGATATTAAATAATTTATTATCAAATTTTACAATTTCAATATGGATAAAATTATCTGATAATGATATATTAGAAGTAATAAATATAAAGAATGATACAAATTATTTGAGAGTTTATATAAATACTGATAATAAATTATATGTAACATTAAATAATAAAACAAATGATAATGGTATATTAATAATAAGAAATAGTTGGATTCATATATTATTAATAAAAAAGGATAATAAGTTAGATTTATATAAAAATAATATAAAATATGAAAATTTGATTAAAGATATAGATGAATATAATATTGTTATTTTAGATAATAATATAGTAGAATTAGGAAAAAATATTGAATATTTAGATTTAAGAATATTTGATTATAATATAATTGAAAATATAGATTTATTTTATAAAATAGGAAAACCATTAAATGTTATTATAGGTAATAAAATAAATATAATAAATAATCATCATTTAAAAAACAATATAGATAAAGATTATATTTTTCCATTGATAAATATTTCAGATAAAATAAAATTAACAATATGTTTTTGGTTATTAAATAATTCAATAAATGATAATATATTATTAACATTAGGTAATTTAAATATAGGAAAAAAGGGTAATAGATTTTATGTAAAATGTGGTAATAATTATGAATTATATAATAATAAAATAATAAAAGAAAATAGATGGAATTTTATATCAATATGTATAGAAAATAAAGAGAATGAATATATTTTAAGTATAAATGTTGATAATAGTTTAAATAATTCAGATAGTTTTAATGGTAATTTTAATATGAATGTTACAGAAATAAATAATATATTAAATGATGATATAATAGAAGATTTTAGAATTTATGATAATTTAAATTATAATGAAATTTTGGATATTTATATATTATTATCGAAATTATATAATAATGAAAATAAAAATATAAGAAGTCAATCAGATTTATTTTATTATACAAATGAAATAAAAGATAAAGTAAATGAAATAAAAGTAATAAGTAGTGTTAAAAAAGAGTATGAAACTGAAAATATATTAATAAAAAATTATAATTATACAAATGAAAAATATAAAGGATATGAGAATTATATAAATGATTTAAATTCATGGTATAAATTTGATGAAGAAATAAAAGAAATAATAACAAATGAAAAAATTGAAATATCTGATATAGAAACTCAATTTCCCCCATCACCTCCAAGTGGATTACCAAGTGATGATGATGATAATTCTCAAACAAATTATAATTTTGATTTAATGGAAGCAACAGATATGATATATCCAGATAAAACAAGATATGAAACAGAAAATACAATAGTAGGATTTTCACAAACAATTGATAATGGTTTATATGAGTTCAGAGCAAATAATGCAGGTGCAATAAATGGAAAATTTTATCGTTTATTTACAAATGATATAAACAATTGGTATATGGTTTTTGGTAGTTTTACAGATAGTGATGGTTTATATAATACAATAGGTTATAATGATCATGATTTAACAGTATTTTCGGATGGTTCAAGTCAAAGGGGAATATGGGTTGAAGTCGGAATGCCAAATAAAATAATTTTAACAAAATATTCATTTAGAATGAATGATAATAATTCAACTTATAGAAATATAAGAAGTATGGAACAATGGATAATATGTGGTAGTAATGATAGAAAAATATGGACAATAATTCATAATGTTCCAAATGATATAGTTTCACCAGATGAAGTATTTAATGTTCCTGTAAATTTAGTAGATTTAGTATATAAAACATTTAATAGACCAGAACCTTATAAATATATAAGAAAAATATTTATAAAAATGGATGATCCAACATGGTTTGCACATGCAAGTTTAAAATTATATGGTTATGAAACAATAAATAAAATAGTTACAAATGAAAAAATTTATACAAAAGATTTTATTAATAATAATAATTTAGAAATTATAAATAATTATTCAAAAAATTCAAAAAAATATGGAATATTTGAAAATCATGAAGAAAAATTAATAGCATGGTATAAATTTGATGATAATATAATAATAGATAATTCAAAAAATGAATATAATTTAACAATAAATAATAGTTTAAGTTTAGAATATAATGATAATATACGTGGTATTTCAAGTTTAAAATTAAGTGGTGGAAATTATTTGGAATATCCAGTAAATAAATTATTTTCAGGACAAAAATTTACAATAACAATGTGGTTAAAAGCAAAATATACAGAAAATGAACAATGTTTAATGGGACAAAGAAATTATCAATATGGTGGTTGGTTATTATTAATAAGATCCGATGGTGATTATACTGGTATTCAACTTTGGATGTATTCATCAGATTCAAATAATTTATATACAATTTTATTTTTTTCAAAAGATGAAAATTATTATTTTGATAAATGGGTTCATTTAGCTTTTACAGTAAATTCATTAGAAACAGAATTTGCAACAACAAGTGTTAAAAAAGTTCCAACAAATAATACAAGTGTATCAATATATTTAGACGGAAATCATATTGAAACAAATAATAATGTAAAATATACAATGATTGAAGATATATTTAATATAGGTGTAGATCCGAATAGACAAACATATGTTTATCCATTAGATGGAACATTAATAGATGATTTACGTATATATAATAATGTTTTATCACATGATGAAATAAGACAAACTTTAGCAATAAAAACATTAAATTTAACAAAAGGAATAAAAACAAATAATGCATATTATTGGAATGGTTTAGATATAACACCTGAAGATAATGCATATTTAATAGGAAATTTAAAAGAAAATGATAGTGAATTTTCAATATCTTTTTGGAAAAAACAAGAAAAATTAGTAGAAGACGATACAATAATAATTGAAAATAAATTAATTTTTAGTGTAAATAAAAATAATAATATATCATTAAAAATTAATGATTATGAATTTATTGGTGATGTAAAATCAGATACAGAATGGCATTTTTGGACAATAACAAAAAGTATAAATAATAGTTTTAATGTATGGAGAGATGGACGTAAATTAAATCCAATAATTGCACCAGATTATGTTGATAATTTAATAACATGGTATAAATTTGATATATCAAATGAAAATTATGTAATATTAGATAGTGATTCAATTAATTTAATTGCACATTATAAGTTTGATGATAATATTAATAAAGGTTTAAACAGTGCAACAACTAATAATTCTATTGGTAATGCTTCTTTAAATCAAACACCTATATTAAGTAGTAGTGAATATGTAATTGGTAAAAGTAGTTATTTTTCAGGAAGTGGTAATAATTCTTTTATACTTGATAATAATAGTGATAATTTATATAATGCAATATATGAGAAACCAATTAGTATATCTTTTTGGTGTAAATCAATAGGAACAGGACAAAATTCTCATGGTAGAATATTTTATGGTGCTCCAACAGGATTGGGAGATAATATAAATAGTTTTCAATGTTTACATTGGAATGGAACAGATGATGGTCAATCAGATTCAACACAATTAACATTTATTATATCAAATAATGATGAAAGTTATTCAGGTAATTTTATTTATTCAACAAAATTACCACAATTTAATACAGGTTGGAGTCATATATGTTTTGTAATAGAACCAGAATCAACAAATTGGACTACAAAAGAACATACGGCAAAAATATATGTTAATGGTGTATTAGATCAAACTTATACAAATATATGGTATCCATTAATAACAGAAAATTATGATTTCCAAATAGGTAGATGGACAATGAATAATGATAGTAGAGAATATAATGGTTATTTGGATGATTTCCGTATATATAATAAAGCATTAACAGAAGATGAAATATATAAATTATATAATATAGATAATTTATTAAATGATTATAGTAATAATAATTTTAAATTAAAATTAACAGGTTCAATATTTTTTGATTTTAATAATAGGATTAGAGGAAATAATTCAATTTATTTTAATAATGGTTCAACATCAAGTATAAATGGATTATTAATAGAAGATAATACATCTTTATTTTATAATAAAAAATTACATGAAAATAAAGATGGTATAAGTATATCATTTTGGTGTTATTCAATAAGTGATGGTCAAAATGATCATGGAAGAATATTTTATGGTTGTCCATATGAAGATAGATTAACAAATAATAGAAATTCATTCCAATGTGTTCATTGGAATGGTTCTGAAGATGGTTCAAGTGATACTAAACAATTAACATTTATAATAACAAATGGATTAGATTATGAATATTCATTAACAACAAATATGCCAGATTTTAATACAAAATGGACTCATGTAGTATTTGTAATTGAACCAATATCAGAAAATTGGACAACAAAAGAACATAATCATTATATTTATTTAAATGGAGAATTAGATAAAATTTATCATAATAAATATTATCCAAAAATAACAGAAAATTATACATTTGCATTAGGAAGATGGACAGCTGAAGAAGATGGATTATATAGAAATTATGATGGATATTTAGATGATTTCCGTATTTATAATAAAGCATTAAATGAAAATAATATTAAAAGTATTTATAATAATATTGTAAATAAAAATATTATATCAGAATTACCATTTATTAGTTCATTAATATTAAAATCAACAGATAAATTATTAATAGGTGGAAATAAAGAAAATGTAAAAAATAATTTAATTCTTTGGTATAATAAATTCGAAATTAATTTAGATGAATATAGTATATTAGAATGTGATAATTATAATTTAATAGGACATTATAAATTTGATGATGAAACAAATATTGGTAAAGATAGTAAAAATAATATAGGTGATTTAATAGTAACAAATATAAATTTAGGTGAAGGAATAATAAAAAATGGAGCATTAAAATCATCAAATGGTGAAAGTTATTTAAAAATACCATCATTTTTTGATATATCATCAGTAAGTCAAATAAATGGATTTACAATAAGTTTTTGGGCAAAAGTTTCAACAAATACAAATTATACAAAATTAATGTCAATATTTAAAAATTTTAATGTTTATGGAGAAACAAATTTTACTATAAATGTAAGTCAACATAGTGGTGGTTATTATAAATGGGGAATAGATTTATATCAATCATTAAATGTTATAACAACACAAATAAGAATAGATAAAGGATTAACAAATACAACAGTTCAAAATTGGAATTTATATACATTTAGTGTTGATAGTAATAATGATTGGAAATTTTGGATAAATGGAATATATAATGGAACAGGTAATATAGGTGTTCTTCCAATAGAATTTAAAGATAATATGTATATATTATATGGTGTAGATGGTGGTAATTTTATACCATTAATAGATGATTTACGTATATATAATAAAATACTTAATGAAGATGAAATATCAAAATTATATTATAAAACAGAAGTTAAAAATAGTATAAGTAATAATTATAATTTAAAAAATTATAATGTTAAAAGTGATAATATAAATTATGTAAGAGAAAATAGTTCATTATATTTTGATGATCCAAATAATTTTAAATATTTAAAAATACCAAATGAATTTGATTTTTATAATAAATGGAAATATTCCGGATTATCAATAAGTTTATGGTATAAATTAAAATTATCAAATAGTTGGGGAAATATATTATTTCAATTTGCAAATGAAACAGATGAATCAACATCAATAAAAAGATTTACATTAAGTCAAGATGGAACAAATAATAAATTTTGGTTAGGTTTAAAAAACAATAATACTTATATTCAAAATACATTTGGAGATGGAACTATAGATAATAATTGGCATAATATAATAATAACAATTAATAAAAATGGTGAAACTAAAATATATATTGATAGTATTAATATATTAAATACAAATTATATAATTCCAGAAACAAATTATAATAATAATTCAATAGGAACAACTCTTGAAAGTTTTAAAACAAGAGGAATAAATGGTAATATAGATGATTTTCGTATATATGATAGAATATTATTAGAAAATGAAATAACTGAAATATTTTATGGAATAAAAAATGGAAATAGTTCAAAATCATATATGGAAGATTTAAGAATATGGAAAAAAGAATTAACATATGATAAAATTTTAGATTGTATAAATATAGAACCAACATATTTAAATCATAATGAAAATATATTTTTATGGTATAAATTTGATAATGATAAATATATATATGATTATTCAAAAAATAAATTTGATGGAATTCAAAAAAATTTAATAAATAATGATAGAAATAGTTATAATATATTTAAAGATCATGAAAAAAATTTAATAGGTTGGTATAAATTAAATAATAAAACAAATATAGGTTTAGATAGTAGTTTATATAATAATAATTTAACATTATTAAAATCAAATAATAATATTGAAACAGTTGATAATATTGAATTAGTTTATGATATATTATCAATTAGTAAATATCCATTTTTATTAAATGGATTAAAATTTAATGGAAGTCAATATTTAAAAATAGAAAATGATGGTAAATATGGAACAAAAGATTTTTCAATTTCATTATGGTTTAATAATAATAATTATGTATTTCCAACATCAACTTATAAAGTTAATACATTAGCTTGTTGTCGTCATTGGGGAAATCAAAAAGGATGGAGTATATATTTAGAACAACATACTAATAATGATTTATATTTAGGAACATATGTTATTGGAACAGATCCTGCAGTTCTTTTAAGATATAATGTAATAAATTCTCCATTATGGAATGATAATGAATTTAATCATATTTGTTTAATAATTGAAAATATTGATAATATAAATGTAAATATCAAATTATATTTAAATAATAATTTAATTATATTTCATAATAATTTTGCATATGTTGGTATGACAAATGGTCAATTTAGAATTGGTGCAATTGATAATATGTGGTTATATTATTTAGAAAATAATCAAATAATTTCAGATGTTCGTGTATATAATAAACCATTATTAAAAGAAGAAATTATTATATTAGGAAAAAATAATAATGAAATTCAAAAAACTATTGGAAATTTAAGTCCATATTCTTATTATTTTGATAGTTATGGAAAATCTTATATTGAACAAAATATATCAGATTTTCCAACTGATTTTACAATAATGTTTAAAACAAAAATAGAAACTTTATATGAAGATAATGATTATTCATATAAATTATCAAAAAAAGCGGAAGAAATAACATCAAAAATGAAATGGATACATATAAAACATATGCCATTATCTACTGATAAATGGTTTGCCGGAAATGATAATTTTAGTGGTGATTTTACATTAAATGAAAAAACTAAATTAGAAAATGAAGAATGGTCTATTAAATATAATAATATTGAATGGGATGAAATATTATTAGTAAAAGGTGATTTTGATAAATGGATGATATTAAATAAATCTGATTTATTTGTAACATCTTCTTGGAGTACAAAAACATCTATTGAATCTCATACTGGTGTTAATACAACATATAAATATTTTAATGATGGAAGACCATATACACCATATATAGCATGTGCTGATAATTTTAATTTTAATGATATTTTATATAAAGAAGCATCAGATATAAGTGCTCATGCAACACATTTTAGTTCTGAAAATTATACATATGATGTATTTATAAGAAATTCAGTAGAAAATGTAAAAAATAATTTAACAAATAATATATTTAATTTAGAAAATAATATAAATATTGAAATAACAAAAAATGTATCTTATACTTTAGGTAATAATTCAATATTAATAAATAATTATAATGATAATGAATGGCATCATTGGGCATTTACATATAATAAAATAGATTTAACAATGGATATTTATAAAGATGGTATTAACAGAATAGGAAATATAGAAAATAAAAAAATAAATATTGATTTTAGTTCAACAATAAATAATAATATTAGTATTGGTGGTTTAAGTAATTTAGAAATATTAAATAAAAAAGAAGATATTATTGATATTTATAAATATACAACTGATTCTTCTGGTTTAACAGGACAAACTGAATATAATATAAATTTTGATACAGATACTTTATGTGATATATTAATTATTGGTGGTGGTGGTAGTGGAGGAAGTGATAGAGCTGGTGGTGCTGGAGCTGGCTCTTGTATAGTTTATAAAGATTATGTAATGAATGGAAATTATAAAATTAAAGTCGGTAAAGGAGCTTTAAAAGGTGCAAGTAATCAAAGTGGTAATAATGGTAATGATAGCGAAATAACAAATCAAGATGGATCAACAGTATTTTTTAGATCAAAAGGAGGAGGTGGTGGTGCTGAATTATATACATCTGGTTTAGATGGTGGTTGTGGTGGTGGTGGTGGATCACAAGGAACAGGAACAGGTGGAACAGGTGGAATGGGTGGTAATTTTTCAACTGATAATATAGTAGCAGGAAATCAAAATATATCACCATCTTCTACAAATAATTATGTAGTATATGGAAATATTGGTGGTAGAAATACATTTCCTTGGGCGGGTAATCATAGTCAATTAGATGGTGGTGGTGGTGGTGGTATTGGAGAATCTGGAACTTCTTCAGGAAATATAAATGCGGTTGATGCTCAAAATATAGACGGAGGTAAAGGTGGTGATGGTTTATATAAAGCTACAATAAATGGTATTGATTATAATTTTAAAGATCATTTTAGTTTAAATGGTAAATTAGAAAGTGATGGATATTATTATATAGGTGGTGGTGGTGGTGGAGGTGATAATGCTTCAGGTAGTGCTGGAGTTGGAGGTAAGGGAGGTGGTGGTGCTGGTGGAGAACAAGGATATAACGGTAATAATGCTACATCATATGGGTCAGGTGGTGGTGGTGCTGGTGGTGGTGGAAGTGTATATGTTGGAGGTGATGGTGGTTCTGGTGTTATTATTATTAAATATAAAGGAAGTTATAAATATAATAATTGTAAATCATCATTTTATTTAGAAGATTTTAGAATTTATAATAAATGTTTATCAATATTAGAAATTCAACAATCATGTTATAATTATATTGGTATGATTGATAATAAAAAAGATAATTTAAAATTATGGTATAAATTTAATAATGATACAAATATAGAACCAATAATTAATTATCCAATTCTTGAATGTGATAAAACAAATTTAAAAGCATGGTATAAATTTGATGATAATTATAATGATGAAATAAGTGGAAATAATATAATACCATCTATTAATAGTGAATTTAGTTATGATTCAATTGTCAATAAATCAGTATATATTCCAAATGGAGAAATAATTACTATTCCATTTTCAGCATGTTCATCATTATTTAGTGGTATAAAATCTGGAAATACACTTACATTTTGGTTTAAAATATCATCATCAATAACTAATTTATTAGGTGCTTTAAGAACAGGAACAACATATGATAGATATATGATTCAAAATCATTCAACCGCTATATATTGGACCCGTCAAAATAATAGAGTTAGTAATTATGCTGGTTTAGATGTTAATTTTCAAAAACCATCTAATTTATTTGATATATGGCACCATATAGCATTAGTTGGTGATTGGGATGGAAATAATATTACAAGTAAAATATATTTAGATGGTATTGAACAAATATTAACAATTTTAACAGGAACTCAATCATGGTCAGATCCACCTGACTTTTTAGAAAATGCAACAATTATGTTAGGTGGTAATATACATCCAACTAATGGAACTAATTTATATGAAGGATATAAATATTTTGATGATTTACGTATTTATGATAAAGCATTAAATGAATATGAAATTAATCAACTTTATATAAAAAAAAATAATTTTGATAATGGTATAATTTATAATTATGCAAAATCATCATCACCATATTTAGATGGAATATTAAAAAATTCACTTTCAAAAAATGTATATAGTGAATTAGAATGTGATAAAACAAATTTAAAAGCACATTATAAATTTGATAATGATTTAATTGATTCAACTGGAAATACAATATTAGAACCAATATTATCAAGTTATATAAATAATTTTGAAAGTGGTAAAATAAATCAAACAATTAATTTAGAAAATTCTACATATAAAATAAATAGTCCTTTATTAGCATCAGTTTTTGATAGTGATTATTTTAGTATATCTTTTTATATTAAGAATGATAATTTAAGTAGTAGAAGTGTTATTATAACAAGATATGATAATAATGAAAATCCAAGATGTGGTTTTAGTTCAACTATTAAAGATAATGGTAAAATTAATATTCAAAGATTAGTTTCTGGAAATAATTGGAAAATATTAGATAGTAATACAATAATTAATTTAAATATATGGTATCATGTTATATTTATATGCGAACCTTACAAATTAAAAATATATATTAATAATATTTTAGATAATGAATTAACATTTTCTGGAACATATAATTCACCAGCAAATGATAATATAATTGGATTTGGTAGATTTGCAATAAGTGGTCAATTTACAAATACAGAAACAAGTCATAATTATTTAGATGATTTCCGTATTTATGATAAAATATTAAATGAAAATGAAATTAAAAATTTATATAATGGGGGGTATACTGTTACAAGACAAGAAGGTGAATTTACACCTTATTCATATTATTGGAATGGATTAATTAATGAAAATAATGATAATGCTTATATTGAAATTAAAACAGAAAATACAAAAATTACAGATATATTAGGTGATAATGGTTTTACATTAACTTATAATAAAAAAATAGAAAAATCAATTGAAAAAGTTAATATAGAAAATAATTATAGAATATTTAATTATACTGGAAGTTTTCAAAATTGGATTGTTCCAGATGGAATTAATAAAGTAACAGCTTATGTATTAGGTTCTTCCGGTGAAAATAGTGATACAAATACAGGTGGTTCTGGTAGTTTAATAAAAGCAGAAATTGATTTAAATAATATAAATAATTTAGATATTATTGTTGGTGGAAAAGATAAATGGTATAATGGAGGTATTAGTAAATCATCCAGAAATGATTTGAAATTAGGTAATGGTGGAAGTTTAACTGGTATATTTTTAAAAAATAATACTTTAGAAACTCAAAATAGTAATGATAAAAATATAAATATAAATATGATTTTAGATGTTGAATTAAATAGATATAGATTAACTGGAATTGATTCATTGAATAATGAATTTATTAATACAGAATCATATGGACCAACTAATTTTAAGACAATTAAAATTATTAAAGGTGAAAAATTAACTTTAAATATTAATACGAATTCTAATCATCCATTTATATTAGTTCAAAATAAAGAACATTTAACAAATGATACTAATAAATATACAATAAATGTTATATATCAAATAGATGGTTATGAAAATGATAAAGGACAAATAACTGGTTCTATCATATGGAATACTTTAAATAGCGAAATAGGAACATATTATGGTATATGTATTAATCATGAAAATATGTATTTTATTATTGAATTAATTACAGAAACTTTTAATTTAACTCATGAACCTGAAGTAATAACAAATAATTTAATTGCTTGGTATAAGTTTGATAATGTAGGTAATATTGGGTTAGATAGTAGTGGTAATGATAATAATGGAACTTTAGATCAAAACACAATAGCACCTCTACATAAAAAATTAGGAAATGAAGGATATTATTTAGAATATTCATCTAATGATACTAAAATAAATATTCCAAATATAGGTTTATTTTATAACAAATCTTTTACAATTTCTTATTTAATATATGGAACAGGAGGATCATCTACAACTGGATTTAATATGACTTCATCGGTTGATCTTAGAAATAATTCAACATATAGAAATGGTTTTCATTTTGTATTTAGACCATCTAATATTCTAAGATTTTCATTAGCACATGATAATAATCCAATAGATGTTACTGTTGAATCAAATAAATGGATACATTGTGTTGCTACCTATTTCTATTCAAATAATAAATTAGATATTAAACAAGAGGTTTATGTTGATGGTAAGTTAGTAGGATTAAGAGAAAATGATTCAACAGTATGGAGTATGGACATTACTGTTGCAAGTGATCCAATAAATATACAAATTAGAAATTCTGGAGACAAAATAGATGATTTACGTATATATGATAAAGCCTTATCAGCTTCTGAAATATCCAATTTATATAATCATTATAAATTAGTAATACCATATTCGTTATATACTGATATAACACAATCATTAAAATCATTACAATCATTAGCTGAATTTAAAACAAAAGTAAATGGATGGAAATTAGTTAGATTTTTAAATCCAAATAGTTCATCATGGCATCCAATTAATGATAATTTATCTGGAATTAATAGTTATGGTGATCCAACTAATTATGAAAATAATTGGAGTATTCCTTTTGGAAATTTTGATGAATTTTTATTTAGTACATTTAATTTTAAACATTGGTTATATTGTAGTAAAGATCAGGCAATTGGAGAAAATTATACAAATGTAAAAAGAAGAATAAATAAATCATCAACTTCTTTAGAACCATATTATGCAAATTGGTATAATAGATCTGGTAGTTTAGAAGATCCATGGATATCAATAGGTGATCATGCTAATTTAATAATTTATGGTGAAAATAGTGAAACTATATATTTAGATTTAATATCTGAAGATGATGGTATGTGTGTATTTGTAAGAAATTCAATAGATTTTAAAACAAATAATATAGATAATTATAAACCATTAATATGGTGTCCATTAGATGGAGATCTAAAAAATTATGGAAGTATTGAAGGTGATTTAGTAGATAATTTTGAAGCAAAATTTGTTAATAATACTCCTTATAATAATAATAATATATTAAAATCATTAGAATTAAGTTATAATGCAGGACAAGTAGAAACAAAATCTAAAATTAATTTTTACAATTTACAACATGATAAAGGTTTTACAATAACTATTTGGCATTATATTAAATCAGTTCAAAATACATCATGGGAAACAATTATGAATTTAAAAAATAATAATAGTCTTAATTTTATTCAAATAATTGGTAATGGTGCAACAGCACATAGAAGATTATATCAAGTTTATGATTGGGCAAGTGGTAATTATATGGATGGAAATGGGGCTATAAATGATGAAACATGGAGATTTGATTGTATAACTTTTAATTCTTTAAAAGTATTAGAAGCATTTAATAATGGTGAATTATTAGTTTATAAAACATTAACAAATGATGCTCCTAATGTAGAAGATAATTTAAGATTAGGTGTGAATACTAATGCAAATGTATGTGATTTTAGATTGTATGATAAAATACTTACACATGATGAAATTAGATATTTATATAATAAAGGTCCAAATAAAAATAATAATGATTTAGGTATTCCATTAATAATTGCAGGAAGTGGTGGAGGTGCAGGAACTGAAAATGGACAAAATGCAGCAAATGGATTATCAATAACTAATTCAATTACAAATAAAATTGAAGGAAGAAATTCATTACCATTAACTCAAAATAATTATGAAATATTTAATTTATTAAATACAAAAAAACCATGGGGTATATATAATGCTGAAAATTATGATAAATTAAATAAAATATTACGAGATAGTTCAGAAAATAATAATCATGCTAATAATATAAGCGGTGATATATATTTAACACAAAAAGCTAATAATGGTGCAAATAAAAATATTACATATATATATGGTAATACAGCAGCTCAATTAAAATGGCCAATTGGATCTGTACCAACCAATTTTACTATATGTTCAGTAACAAGATTTACTGGTGGAACTCGTCGTAGAATTTTAGATGCAGATGGTTTAAATTGGTTACATGGACATTATACCAATGCCAGAGGTGTTTCACATTATAATGGTTGGAATACGAGTAGTACTTCAAGTATTTCAGGTAATGTTGATGAATGGTTGGTTATGTGTTCTACAAATAATGGAAATGGATTAATTTTAGCAAATAATGAAAGTGTTCGAACAGCATCAAATGGAACTGGTAATACACGATTAGCTATTAATTGTGGAACATATTCAAATGAAAGTTCAGATTGGGCATTAAGTCAATTATACATTTGGGATCAACATTTAACTGATGAAGAATTACAATTAGTATCTGATTATTTAATTGAATATTTAAATAGTGGATTTAGTATAAATAAAATAACTAATTATATTGGTAATGGTGAATTATATAAAGGTGGTGTTCCTTTATTTAATTCACCAGGTGGAGGTGCAGGATGGTTTGGTGGAGAAGCTGGTGTATCATTAAAAAATAAAATTACTAAGGGAGGAGGTGGATCTTCATATTGGGGAAATGAAAAAGTTAAATATATTAATAATATAAGTTTTGATGATATTTTAGTTGAAAATAAAGAATATAAAGTTTTTAATTTTTCAGGTGAAGTAGAAACATGGAGAATACCAGAAGATATATCTGAAATAACTGTATATGTATGGGGTGCTGGTGGATCAGGTGGTGGAGGACAAGTATTAGGTTCAATTGGAACAAATGAAGGATTATATGGTGGTGGTGGAGGAGGATTATCATATGGAACAATAAATGTTACTAATATTAAATCAATAAAAATATTAATTGGACAAGGAGGATTAACAAAAGATGATCATAATAATAGAACTCTTCATAGATATGTTTTTGGTGGTGGAGGTTATGGTAATGTTCATCAAAGTTATGCTGCAGGTGGTGGTGGTGGATTATCTGGATTATTTTATGATAATGATAATTATGATTTTAATACAACTTATAATTCTGTTTCATTAATAACAGACCCTATTATTATTGCAGGTGGTGGTGGTGGAGGCGGATATAAAACAAGTAGTGCTACTTCTAAAACTACAAAAGGTGGTGGAGGTGGTGGAGGTATATTTGGTAATAATGGTGATAATGCTGGATTAAAAACTAATAATTTTGATGGAGGTTTAGGTGGAGGTCAAGAAAATAATGATAATAGATCAGATCCTAATAATTCTGATATAAATAGTAAATATAAAGGTAGTTCTTCGCATTCTGGTGGTGGTGGTGGTGGAGGTTATTATGGTGGTGGTGGTGGAAGTGATGTTGGTAATGCAAGAGGTGCTGGTGGAGGAGGAAGTGGTTATATTAATACTAATATTATTTCTAATAGTGATATGATTAATGGAACAAATGGAACATCTATTAATTATGGAAATATTACTAAAATTGATAAATATAATCAATATTTAAATAATATTGGTATAGGTGGATTTAGTTCTACCAGTGATGTTGATCACAATGCTGCTAATGGTTTAATAATTATTGAATGGAATACAAAACTTAAAAATTTAACAAATACGAATTCTAATATATTATTAACCTATCTTCCATCATATACTAATATTTTCAATATTACTGATGGTTTAATTTTATTAGAATGGGAAAATAAAGAATTATATGTTCAACCAGATTTTACAATATTAAATAATGATATAACTAAATTTTCATTTGGTATTAAAAAAGAACATCAAATTTTTCATTATATTGGAGATGTTCAAACATGGAAAATTCCAGATAATGTTAAAGAAATAACAGCATATGTATTAGGTGCTGGTGGTGGTTCTGGACATTTAGGAATAGGTGGTAATGGAGATTTTGTAAAAGTTAATATTAATATTACAGATGAAAAATTATTTAAAATTGTTGTTGGACAAGGAGGACGTAAAACAAATCATGCAAATAATTCAATAAAAGGCGGATGGGGTGGTGGTGGTAATGGTAATAGAGGTTCATCATCTACTTCAAATGATTCTGGATCTGGTGGTGGATTATCTGGTATATTTAATTCTACTTTATTTAATATTAATAAAACTACTGATACTTTAAGTTTTACAAATCCATATCATGATCCAATTAATGATAATGACAAATTTTGCGGTGATTTTGTTGATGATTTATCAATAGCATATGTAGTTGCAGGTGGTGGAGGTGGTGGTGGTAATAATCAAATTAATAAAGGTGGCAATGGGGGTAGTGGTAATAATAGTATAGAAAATTTAAATATTGGTAAAACTGGTGGAAATTCTGGTAATACTTATATTAATGGTTATAATTCATATAATCATAATGGTATTGGTGGTTTTTTAAATAAAGGTGGATACAAAGCTATTGGATATCATTCAGGACATCAACATCAAGATAGTGGTAACAATGGTGGTAAATATTATGGTGGTATGACAGAATTATTTGGTGGTGGTGGAGGGGCTGGTTATTATGGTGGTGGATCTGGAGGTCTTAATAATGGAGAAAGAGGTGGAGGTGGTGGGGGATCATCATATTGGGGACATCAAAATGTTAAATTTTTAACACAAAATGATATTACTCAATATAATTTTGAAAATGTTAGATATGGAGGTAATACTACTAATTCTACAGGAGAAAATGGTTTAATTGTTATTGAATGGTCATCTATATCAGGTAATTTAAATAATAATATATTTTATACAAATATTTCTTTTGATTTAAATGTTTGGTATAGATGGTCAATTGTATATGATGGTAATTTTATTAAAATTTATAATAAAAATAATAATATTAAATTATTAACAAGTTTTACTGGATATTTAAATAATGAAGAATTTAATAAAATATTAATAGGTGGTGGATTATCAAAAAATATAACAGATGGTTTAGAAATACAATATAAATTTGAAAAAGATTATACTATTTTAGAAACTGATACTACTAATTTAATTGCTTGGTATAAATTTGATAATAATTTAAATGATAGTTCTGGTAAAGGTAATAATTTAAGTGTTAATTATACAGTATCAACAGAAAATAATGATATATTTACATATGTATCTAATAGATTTAATGATACAAATAAAACTCAAATAAGTTTTAATAATTTTAATCAAATTGCTACAAATAATAATCTTATTCCAAGATATTATTTAGATATCAATAATGATATTGATCAAAATATTAAAAATTTAAGAGAATTAAATGGAATATCATTTTCAATATGGTTTTATCCTACATTTCCACAAGGTAATACTTCAGAAGATCATCATTGTTTATTTGATTCAAGTGGTTATGGTAAATTTTATATAAGACAACAAAGTTCTACTTTAAAAATAGCATTATATTTACATAATGATAATTCTTATATTGAATTAAAATCTGATAATGATTTTATTTTAAATAATTGGAATAATTTAATACTTATATTACATCCAAATGTTAATAATACATTTAATATTGATTTAATATTAAATAATATTAAAAAAACTAATAATTATAATATTTCAATTTTTAGTGATGTTGATTTTGATTATAATATTAATGGAGGATTAATTGGACAAAGATATAATGGTCAAACTTTAGGTAGTCATGAAATTTGGGATGGAATGATTGATGATTTCCGTATATATGATAAAGTTTTAACAACCAAAGAAATTAATGATTTATATTATAATACCACATTAACAGATACTATAAATAATTATAATTTAGAAACTACTAACAATAATGGTATTATACTTGAAAATGGTTTTAATAATAAAAATATTTTAAAAATGAATAATGGTGATGTATTATATTTACCATATCATATTACTAATATTATATCAACACGAAATTGGACAATATCATGGTGGGGGAAATGTGAAGAAAGCGGTGCTTCAACAATGTGGTTTGGTTTAAGAACAACTAATAATGTCTATCCATATGATCATATATATTGCGGTGTTGATAATTATTCAAGTGATTATGGAAGATTTTATATTAGTATTCATAATAATAGAAATGGGACAAATGATAGTTCTTTATTTATTACAATAGATGATGGTGATTATCAATGGAATAGATATTATTTTCATACTGTTACATTAGAATTTAATAATAATGAATTATTATTTAAAGTATATTTAAATGGTATATTAAAAAAATCAGAAAGCGTAGAAAATGATTTTGTTGAACCTTATTTAATAACAGATCCTTTACAACAAATATCATTACATGATAATATAATGGGTGGTACTTTAGGTGGTTATGATAAAAAAGTTTTTTATTATCAAGATTTTAGAGTTTATAATAGACCTTTAAATCAAGATGAAATTTCAAGTTTATATAATAATTCAACAAAAGATATATCACAATCTTATTTAGAAGATTTACGTTTATATAATACACCTTTTACTGATGAAGATATAACTAAATTAACTGGTTATGAAATATTAAATAATATTGAAGAAAAAACTATAATAAAAAAAAATACAAATATTTCATATAAATTAAAATTAAAAGAAAATAATTATACAGGATATGATAATCATTTAAATGATTTATTATTATGGTATAAATTTGATGTTGATCCAAATAATAATAGTTTATTAATTTCAAATGGAAATAAAAATATGAATGGTAATATTATTAATAAAAGTTTATCTTATGATAATGAAATTAAAATTACACCAAATATTGATACTAATTTTATTAATAAAAAAGAAAATACAGAATTTCAAATATTTGATTATACTGGAAATTTTCAAATATGGAAAAAACCAGAAAATGTATCTGAAATAACTGCTTATATTTGGGGTGCAGGTGGTGGTGGAACACATTATAATACTAATTATGCAGGTGGAAGTGGCGCATATATTAAAACAATGATTGATGTAAGTAATTATAATGATTTAGTTATTTTAGTTGGTGAAGGTGGTATTTATGTTGATAATCCATCAACAACACTTACATATGTTAATACATGGACTGGTGGAGGTAATGTAAGAGGTAATCATAATTGTGGGGGTGGTGGTGGATTATCTGGTATATTTATAAATAATTCAAATATAATATTAAATGAAAATTTAATTATGAATACTGATGTATCTTATGCAATTAATCCTTTAGCCGATACAATTGTTATAGCTGGAAGTGGAGGTGCAGGAGGAGGTTGGACGAGTGGTGGTGGTCGTAATGGAAGAAATATTTGTTATGGTGGTGGAGGTGGTGGTGGATCTTTATGGGATATATCAACTGGTGAATTTGAAAATAAAGGTCAAAATGGAGGTGATAGTGGTGGAGATGGTGCAGATGCAGAAACACTTAAAGCAACAGGTGGAAAATATAATACAGGTGGTATCAAAAGTGGTACAAATAATCCAGATGGTATAGCTGAGGGAGAAAATGGTGGTAAATATTATGGAGGATCTGCTCAACCAGAAACAATTTCTTCTTCTGGTGGTGCTGGTTGGTTTGGAGGAGGAGGTGGATCTGCAGGAGGTAGACTTATATTTGGGGGAGGTGGTGGATCTTCATATTGGGGAAATACTAAATTAATTGAACATGTTCCTGGTAATCAAGGAATATCATCTTCAATTACTAAAATTGGTAATATTACTACAAATTCATTTATTATTGATCAAGATATTGGTATTGGACAATCAAGAAATTCTGGAGGTAATGGTTTAATAATATTAACATGGTTATATAATCAAAATAATATTACATTACCAAATAATTATATTTCATATGATACTGGAATAATTGATAAAGTTCATATTTTTAATACAAATAAAACTTTTAATGGTGATAATGATGAAAATGAATTTTATAATTTTATTTCAACTTCAAATATATTTGTTGATATTTTAATTGTTGGTGGTGGTGGTGGAGGAGGATTAAGTGGGTCTGGTGGTGGTGGTGGAGATGTTTTATATATAGAAAATATTGAATTAATTGGAAATGAAACATATAATATAAAAGTTGGTAAAGGTGGAAATAATTCTATTAAAGGGGGTTATAGTGAAATTTCTGGAAATAATATTTTATATAAAACATTAGGTGGTGGAGCTGGTGGAGGTTTTAAAAATTATATTTCATTATCACCAGAAAGATTATATCCACCACAAAAATTTACAACTGCTGAATCTATATATGATAAAAATGAATATAACGCAATTATAACTAATAATTATTATGGTAATGGTAATTATATTATTAAAACATCAATATGTAATACAAATGAATCAGGTTGGAATATATTTCATACAAATCAAATAACTATTAGTAATGCATGGACTGTTCCATTAGGTAATGGATGGGGTATTAATTATGAAACATATAATACTAATAATGGTTTATATTCTGGACAACATTATACTAAAAGTAATAATCAATATTATTATGGAGAATGGGTACAAATTAAATTACCTTTAAAAATTAAATTTACACGATTTCAAATTAATACTATTGATGCAGAAATAGCAAGAGGACCATATAAATATTATATTTTAGGTAGTAATGATGAAAAAACATGGGATTTAATAGAAACTAAAATTGATGAAATATATCCAAGTGGATATGGTAGTATTAATTCATTATTAGTAGAAAAAATGTATAATATTTTTAGAATTGTTGTAAATAGTAGAAATGGTAATGGATGGATGTCAATAGCTAATTGGAATATTTGGGGAAAAGAAGAATTACTTAATTTAATTAATGTTGATGAAACAGAAGGTTCAAGTGGTGGAGGAGGTTTTTATTCAACATATTTAAAATATGATAATGTTCTTACTACAGATATTGGTAGTGGAAAAGCAAGATATATTTATACATATTATGATAATTATTTAGGTTTATCTTCAATAAATGAATCATATGAAATTGGACCAAATGTTAATAATTTATTAATTCAAACAATAATGGATACTTATAATATTATTGAACCAATGTGTTATATAGCAATATGGGGTGCTGGTGGAGGTGGTGGTATTCATACTGGAAGTGGTAATGATTCAAGTTTTGGAGGAGCTGGAGGATATACAGATGGTTATTTATATGGATTAAAAACAACTGATATTTTAAATATTATTGTTGGTCAAGGTGGTGTATGCGTTCATGATACAAATTCTGCTAATATGCATGAAAATCATAATGCATGGCCAAATGGGGGATCAAATGGACCATCTAATCATAGAGGTGGTGGTGGTGGAAGAACTCAAATTAGTTTAAATGATACTAATTTATCAAGTTTAACAAGAAATCAAAATGAATATCCGGGAGATATTGATAAAATAGTATTTATTGCAGGTGGTGGTGGTGGTAATAGTATACATGGTGGTCAATGTGGAAATGGTGGTGGTTATTCAGGTGGAGATGCAAGTCAAATTGATACAAATAATAATAGTGGAAGAGGTGGTAGTAAAATATATAATGATAATATATTAGGAGGTCAAGATAAAACTGATGGTCCAGGTGGTGGTGATGGATTTTATGGTGGTTATGGATATTCTACATCGGGGTATGATAAAGAAGCAGGTGGAGGAAGTGGATATATTTCAGAAAATCATGATATTCGTAATTCTCAAACTATTATTAAAACTAATATTACTACAACTGAACAACCTACACCACCTAATTTTAATCATATAATAAATAATGGTAATTATGGAAAAGGTGGTCCATGGAATAATGGTATTATTGATTTTCAAGGAGGAACACAAAATCAACCATATCATTCTAAATATCCTACACCATATCAAAATGGATTAATATATATTGAATTTTTTGAAACTTATAAACCACCTATTGAAAATAATTTATTATTAGGTAGTTTATCAATAGGTAACGGTAATAGAGGTGGAAAAGCTTATAATGAATTATATTATGGTGGTGGTGGTGGTGCAGGGGGTATAGGTGAAGATGCTTATATCGAAAATATAATAACTACTTCAATTGAAACAAATAATGAATTAAAATTAGAAAAATTTAATAATAGTCCAAATATACTACCAAATATTGAAATTTTAAATTCAGATAAATATTATATGTTTACATATATTGATGGTGATGAATATAATGGTAAATCTATTTATAAATTTAATTTTTTAAATGATATTGTATGTGATTTTTTAATTGTTGCAGGAGGTGGAGGTGGTGGTATGGATATGGGTGGTGGTGGAGGTGGTGGAGGTGTTATTATTGGAACTGATTATACATTTAATAAAGGAACTTATACTGTTGAAGTTGGTAATGGAGGTATGGGTGCACCTAAAGGTAGTACTGATGCATATCCAATTGGACAAACTATAGCAAGTCATGAATATAGATATAGTGCATTAAATGGTGTTAATTCCTCTATTTATAGTGGTGAAATTAGTTTTGTTGCTAATGGAGGAGGATATGGAGGTTCTTCACATACAAATTATAGACCGGATAATGGTATTTCTGGTAGTGGTGGATCTGGTGGAGGAGTTACCGGATATGATCCACAAATATATGCTAGAGAAGGTAAAGCTATTCATGGAGATGATTTTGATAATGAAATAATCAATGGTGTTAAAATTTTAGAAACTAATATTAAAGTTTATGGTAATAAAGGAGGACTAAGTTCTGCTCAATATTATTCGGGTGGAGGAGGAGGAGCAGGTAGTCCAGGAACTGGTGGTAATGGAATAGCACATGGTGGTGATGGAATTCAAAATGATATAACAGGAACATCATATTATTTTGGTGGTGGTGGAGGAGGATCTGGACATTCAACAACTGGAGGTAATGGTGGTAAAGGTGGGGGTGGGGGTGCTGCTGTAGGAACTACTTATGGTGGAACTGATGGTATTAATGATGGATTACCTGGTGGTGGTGGTGGAACCAATAGTCAAACAAATACTCCCGGAGGTAATGCAGGAGAACATACTGGTGGAGGCGGTGGAGGCGGTTCTCATTATAGATATACAAATAATGGTGGTCATGGAGGTTCTGGAATTGTTATAATTAAATT
>Ga0257110_1000056_pt1 | contig 60046 bp, 69 predicted proteins | sample LP_taG_7_FD_190184 | JGI IMG/M metagenome (GOLD analysis project Ga0257110, IMG submission 190184) | Marine microbial communities from Northeast Subartic Pacific Ocean, Canada - LP_J_2015_P26_10m | ecosystem: Environmental > Aquatic > Marine > Oceanic | place: Canada: Northeast Subartic Pacific...
ACTTGCATGTGTTAGGCATACCGCCAGCGTTCATCCTGAGCCAGGATCAAACTCTCCATGGTATTCATTTTCGTATTCTTCAATTTCTATTAATTAAATTTTTAATCTAGAACTTATACTAACAAACGGCCAAAACTTATGTCAAGTTTAATAATGTCAAATTATACTTTTGTAGTGAATGATAACAATACGATTATATAATAGGATTTAAATCGTAGGCCAAATATTTTTTATTTTGTTTACATGTTATTAACTAGTTAACAAACTTAGCATAATGTTCACATTAAAGATTTTAGTTTACACTGTTGTAATTTTTTTCATCGCTCTTTTTACCTTTGGTTTTCTTTCAAACGACCCATCACGAAACCCTAACAGAAAAGATCTAGAGTAATAACGACGCCCCCAACTTTGGGGGTTTGTTACTCTAGATCTTTTTATTATTCATCTTCAAGGTATCCCCTGAAAACTTGTAGTCTTGCCGCTTCTGACACGACTGGAATTGAAGGATAGAGCCCATAAAATATTAAAAGCGAGGCGTACACTATAAGAACTATAACCCCTAAATAAAATCCTGTAGCGATCATTAACCCAAGAACACTTTCTCGGAACCATAGAGGGAGTAAGGTAAATATCGAGCCAATGCACGAACATAGTACATTAATCAATATTGCTTGGATAATATTAAATCGAACAAACCTTGTCAATTTTATAGTTCCACGGGAACAAACCATGAATATTCCGACCATTACTATAAACACGAGATAGCTGTTAGCCTCATAAAATCCGGAAACTTTTGAGATATAATTCGCGTAAAGGTATTGGAGAGTCGTGCTTTCTACGCTTAAAAATACTTTCGCGCCAAAATAGTACGAAATTTCAACAAAAGGGAAAACGTAAGCAAGTATTGAGACACTTCTCCCAAGAAATTTGCCCAAGAATTCCTTAGTTTTAAACTTTAATTCGTTAAATTTAAAGTAATTATTTTTACTCACAATGTTATTATATTCTTTTTATGTTTACCTTTTTATTTTAAGTCGCGCCGATTTGCCAGTGCGCTCTCTTAAATAATACAACTTTGCCCGTCTTACACTCGAATTTGTAAGTACTGTAATTTCCTTTAACCAAGGGGAGTTTAATAAGAATACCTTTTCTGACGCGCCACCTTGAAACATTTTTCGGACAGTAATAGTGGCATCTATTTTTTTACTGTTAAGGTGTTTAGAAATAATGACCCCCTGGTAATTTTGTACACGTTCTTTAACCTTTTTACCGTCCCCTTCCGCGGGTTTAGGTAATTCCAAATAAATTGCAAGATTAACCTTATCACCTACGGATAGGTTTGGCAAAGCTTCTTTTTTATAAAATATATCTAAGTCTAAAGTGCTGTTTTTTAAAGTCATGACTCTACGCGTATAAATTATTAATTTAGTTCTACTACTACGTATTATTTTATTAACACACAAATTCTAATAAGTAAATGAATTTCCCCGGAAAATTTTAAATTAGCGGTACTTGGAAGCACTCGTAACATTCCCCGATTCGGACCACTTCTTTAATTGGTTAAGCTCTGCGCTCTTAGTTTTCGCTAAGGGAACTACATTTTGAATAGCCGAAATAACGTCTTGGTTCGTGAATTCACGGTTTTCATTAAACCCAATTCGCATTGCTTCAATAACGACTTGCTCGATCTCCGCCCCAGAAAAATCCCTGCTCAAATCACCGAAAAGTTTTGTTTGGAAACCGCCCACTGTTTGGGGCCTAAATCGACCAAGGTGGACATCAAAGATAGCTTCCCGTTCTTCCTTTGCTGGTAAGTCAAGAAAAAACATTTCGTCAAAGCGACCCTTGCGTAATATCTCAGGAGGTATTAATCCAATATCATTTGCTGTCGCCACAACGAAAACCGGAGAACTCTTTTCTGATAACCACGTAATAAAGGTCGCGAGAACCCTGCTTGTTGTACCGCTGTCCCCACTGTTTTGGGCTCCCGCAAAAGCTTTATCAATTTCATCAACCCACAGTACACACGGAGATAAAGCTTCGGCTATTTCTATCATTTTTCGAACCCTTGATTCCGATTGGCCGACTAATGACGCAAACAGTCTACCAAAATCTAAACGCAATAACGGCAAGTTCCATTCGTGTGCGATTATTTTTGCGGCCAAAGATTTTCCCGTACCTTGAACACCAACCAACAGCAGACCCTTGGGGTACGGCAAGCCATACTCAACAGCTTGCTGGGAGAACGCACTTGAGCGAACGCGGAGCCAGTTTTTAAAGTTGGATAAACCACCGAGGTCACCAACTTTTTTATCCGTTATACAGAACTCTAGTAATTGACTCTGTTGAATTATTTGCTTTTTTTCTTGAAGTATCAACGGGGGGCTTGATTCGCTTATTTCGCCAAATGTGGCAATTACCTTGGACAAAACACGGCGAATCCTCTCAAGGGACAAGCCCTGGCAAGCTGTTGCTATGCTAAAAACCACTTCATCTGGGAGGTCTTGCTGTAAAGACTTAACCAACCTATTTAATTCTTCAAGAATCTCCGAATAACTAGGCAACGGAAATTCAACTACTGTCACGAACTCTTTAAGGGTGTCCGGTATGTTTAATTCTGTAGATATAATAATTATATTTTTCTGTTGTGTTTTAAGGGTGCGGCTTAAATTCTTAAGTTTTCGCACAACAGAAAAATCTTTAAAAAAATTATCGTAATCCTTTAAAACGAACAACGCAGCTGTTTCGGAAGTCAATTTATCTATTAATTCCAACGCTTCCAAGGGGTTTCTTGCCGCGAAGCCTTTATCTGTAGGGTTTCCTTGATAACCCTCTACAAAATCCCAAGAATAATAAATACGGTTAACGTACTTTTTTGCGCAGTACCTGATGGTGTACTCAACACGCTCTTCTTCAGTCGTTGCGATATAAATTATGGGGTACCGCGCCTTTAGGAGCAACACAAAATCATTTAAAAAATTCATTCTCGATATTACGCTAAGATCAACTGCTGTTTGTTTTTTAACACTTTATAAAATTAACCAACGGAACCTTCCAATTTAAGGCCTAACAACCTATCTGCTTCTGAGGCGAACTCCATCGGCAGCTCATTAAAGACTTCTTTACAGAAACCATTTACCATTAACGAAACTGCTTCTTCAGGCTCTAAGCCCCGTTGCAACAAATAAAAAAGTTGTTCTTCGGCAATACGGGAAGTAGACGCTTCATGTTCGACTTGTGTATCGCTGTTTTGGGCTTCTATATATGGAAATGTGTTTGCACTCGACGTTTTGCCGATTAAAAGAGAATCGCACTGGGAGTAGTTTTGTGTCCCAGAAGCCTTTGGTCCAATTTTAACCAACCCCCGATAACTGTTTATCGAGTCGCCAGCAGAGATACCTTTAGAAATAATCCGGCTTTTAGTTTCGGGAGCCAGGTGGACCATCTTGGTGCCGGTATCCGCTTGTTGCTTATTTGTTGTTAAAGCAACCGAATAAAACTCGCCTACGGACCCTTTGCCCGCCAATATACAACTAGGGTATTTCCAAGTTATGGCAGACCCGGTTTCTACCTGAGTCCAAGAAATTCTTGATTTTTGACCCGCGCAGAGCCCGCGTTTAGTCACAAAATTGTAAACACCACCAACACCCTCGGCGTCACCCGCGTACCAATTTTGCACTGTACTATACTTTATAACTGCATTGTCTAAAGCAACGAGTTCTACAACTGCAGCGTGGAGTTGATTTGTACTAAACTGGGGTGCCGTACAACCCTCAAGGTAACTAAGCGAACTTCTTTCTTCCGCAACGATCAAAGTACGTTCAAATTGCCCTGATTCCTCATTATTTATTCGAAAATACGTGGAAAGTTCTAGTGGGCATTCAATATCCTTTGGTATGTAACAGAAAGACCCATCACTAAAAACTGCAGAATTGAGTGCAGAAAAATAATTGTCGCTGATAGGTACAACCGAACCCAAATATTTTTCGACTAATTCCGGGTATTTTTCAACAGCCTCAGTAATGGAACAAAAGATAACACCAGATTTATGTAGCTGTTTTTTAAAGGTTGTGCCAATAGAAACGCTGTCAAAAACAGCGTCGACAGCTACATTCGCAAGCATTTTTTGTTCATTTAACGAGACCCCCAACTTTTCGAAAGTTCTCAATAATTCAGGGTCTGCGTCTTCTAAACTTCCCAATTTTTTCTTTGTTTTTGGTATGGAGTAATAACGAATATTATCGTAATCTATTTTGGGAATATTAAGGTGAGCCCAAGCAGGACTTTTCAATTTTTGCCAATTTTCAAACGCTCTTTTGCGGAATTTTATCAAGAAGGGGGGTTCACCTTTTTTCTGGCTGATTTTTTGAACTATACCAAGGTTTAAACCCTTTTCAAACTCTTCTGACTCAATATCCGTTTTAAACCCGTATTTATAAGGGTTCGACGCGATAGTCTCTAAAATAGCGTTAGAATCTTTTGATTGGTTTTCCGCCATTGTATTTTAATATTTTAAATAGTCCTAAGTAAAATTGTGTGTTTACCGACTAACCTGTTATTTAGGGGCAAACAGACACAGTGTGTGAGTAATAGTTATTTTTTGTAATGCTTCGTGAAATTTTTAAGTTTCAACGAACCCTTTACTGGGGGTTATTGCTTTCGGAGTAATGTAGTGTTATACGGCACTTAAAAGAAGGAACCTGTGCTGGCAGCGCTCGAAAAGAAATCGATTAAAAAAGTAAGCAGCGCGAAAGCAAGTAATGGTGATAAGTCAAACCCAATAAGGTTCGGGATAATACCTCTAAAAGCCCGTAAGTACGGGTCCGTAATCTTGGTCATTGAAAAAAATGGTTGCGCGTAGAAATTTATATTGGGGAACCAAGTTAAATAAATTCGTAGGGTTAATAACATGGTATAAAATTTTAAAAAACCTACGATACCACCACAAACAACAATCAATAATATGTCCATGAAAAGTGATTTAATAAACCTTAAAATTATTCTATATGTATATACTAACACAAAAATTACTTTGGGCGTAATTATTATTAGCTAGTGAAGAGACTTGAACTCTTAACCTACTGATTACAAATCAGTTGCTCTACCAATTGAGCTACACCAGCGGATATTATATGATTAACATCATACCAGAAAGCGCCCCGTTTTAAAAGACCCTTTCACAAACTTTAATTTTACTTTTGGTAAGCAAATATAACACAAATAAAAGTTTATCACTGCCCTTTTCATTTTTCCAATTACTCAAAAAAGCGGGTAGAGAGAATCGAACTCTCATCATTAGCTTGGAAGGCTAAGGTTCTACCACTAAACTATACCCGCAAAAGCATCTAGAACTAATATAAACATTCCGGCCCAATTTGTACAGAGTTTAATTCTTCCTTTTTATATTTAATTCCGACCCCATACAAAAGAAAGATTTGCCCTTTGCAAAAAGGGTATAAACAATTACAATACTCTTTAAGTAATTGTTTACCTTATCGTAATTTAATATTTAGGGAAGGCGATATGGCCAAGTGGTAAGGCAGTGGATTGCAAATCCTCTATCCCCAGTTCGAATCTGGGTGTCGCCTTAATTAATATTCATTGAAGGGGGTGTGGTGGAATGGTAGACACAACAGACTTAAAATCTGTCGACTTCATTGGTCGTGAGGGTTCAAGTCCCTCCACCCCCAAGTTTTTACTTAACGAGTTACAAAATGCTTTTTTTTAATTCAGTGCATCAGGAATACCAAAATTTCGTTATAATTTATTCTAAGAATAAAATTTAACATTAACTAATAGCATAGTAAGTTATGTCACACAGCGTAAGAGTTTACGATACTTGTATTGGTTGTACTCAATGTGTCCGTGCATGCCCTTGTGATGTTCTCGAAATGGTGCCTTGGGACGGTTGTAAAGCTGGCCAAATCGCTTCAGCACCACGGGCGGAAGATTGCATAGGTTGTAAAAGATGTGAAACTGCTTGCCCTACTGATTTCTTAAGTGTTCGTGTTTATCTTGGAAGTGAGACAACACGTAGTTTAGGTCTAACGTATTAGGTGTAGTAATTGTTTCAACGAGGACTAGGTGTGCTTTAAGAACCCTACATAGAGAGCGGCTTTGGGTCAGGTGTTTAAACTATAAGACTTAAATTTTGCACGATTAATTTACCAATTCGATTATAATTTATTTTATAGTTTACACATTATTAATGTTGATTCGTGCAAAAACTTAACTAAAATAACCACATATATGATTAACTGGAATGTTATTGCTCAGCTGCTATCGCTGGCATTAGTTGTTCTTTCGGGTCCAGCTATTATTTTTCTTTTATATTTCAAGCGTGGTAATCTTTAAGCTTACTTATGATATAAAAATTAAAAAAAAATTGCATAGGTTAAATTCGTTGCCTATGTACAAACAAAAAACTTTTACGGTAGGAGTGATCCATTGTAAAAGTTTTTGTTTTTATTTTATTTATTATTCTATAGTGCGGACGGAGAGACTCGAACTCTCACAAGAATACTCGCTAGAACCTAAATCTAGTGCGTCTACCAATTTCGCCACGTCCGCTAGTTAACATGACCTCTATATACATAATACTAGAGAGTTCCTCATATTACAAATGAAATAATACTTTTAATGGAGAATAAAAAACTCACATGTGGGTAAACCTCCTGTTTGTACTTATTAGATCTTATGTTATTATATTATGTTAATATTTCAGAATACGTATTGTTTAATACCCTATCGACACATAATTCATGGCTAAAAGCAAAGGGGCAAGGATTCGCGTTACTCTAGAACACAAGTGTGATCAAGGTGTTTATAGGTATCACACGTCGAAAAACCGCCGAAACACAACAGACCGTCTCGAGTTAAAAAAGTACTCACCCGTAACAAAAAGGCACGAAATTTTTAAAGAAATAAAATAAAATTAAATGGTACAAACTGCAGCAGTCGGGGACACAATACAAGATGTCAATAGCTTAGATACTGCGACGTATAAAGATACGGCAATTTTAAGCAATTACCTTAGTGACCAAGGAAAAATACTCCCTAGGCGAGTAACAGGTTTAAACTCTAAACAACAGAAAAGGGTCGCCAAATTAATTAAGACGGCCCGTATAGCTGCACTTTTGCCGTTTGTAATAGGCAAAGGTTAAAATTTCACGACGTTAATTCTTTAGTGCGAATGCTATAATTTAAATAAAGTGGAATTTAAGTTAAATTTATGACACCATCACTAAGCGCTTTCTTAAGCAGCATATTTCTAGCGATAATTATTGTTATTGTTCCTATTAGTCTAGCTTTAACATTTGTAAGTACTTCAGACAAGATTATTCGTAGCTAAAAAAATTACTGCCAATTATTAAATTGGCAGTAATTTTTTTGTTTATAAATAACGCTTCTAGACGATAGTTTAGAAGTTCATTTCTGCTGCTTGTACTTTTTCGAATTGCTTCTTCTTCAGTACTAACAAAATTTGGGCAACTGTGACAGTAAAGAAAAATATTATCATACCCTTCACCCGATTTGGGTTTTGTAACACAATTTCCCCTTCCGTTTGACCAAAACCACCAACGTTAGGGTCCGCAGTTAAGCCCTCACCAGCGTTTACAGTGCGGTTTAATTTAACAGTAAGGTTTAACCCTGCAGGTACTTTTTGCGACACTGGACCCGTAGCCGTTTCTATAACTACGTTAGTCGCCCCCTTCTCTAAAGGTTCAATGGCTGTTACTTTGCCACCCACTGTTGAAGTGTAAATCGTGTTGTTACTCTTCTCACCTGTAGGATATACCTGACCTCGGCCTCTATTACCACCAGCGTAAACTGGGTAGTTTAAGAAGTTAACATTTTTATTCTGCGCAGGATCTGGCGAAAGTACCGGGAAAATAATTTTTTGGTGCTTGTTGCCCCCTAATGGGCCTACAACCAAAATATTGTCCCTAGTTTTGCTGTACGGTTGAATGAAAACACCTTTGGTTTTTGCTTTAAGTTCGCTAGAGATACGGTCCTTAGGAGCGAGTTTAAATCCTTCTGGCAAGACTAAGACTGCCCCAACGTTAAGGCCCCCTTTAGTACCATTAGCCGTTATTTGCTTAGAAGAAAGGTCATACGGTACCTCTACCACAGCTTCAAATACCGTGTCGGGTAAAACTGATTGAGGAACCTCTAATTCTGTAGGTTTTTGAGCTAAGTGGCAGTTAGCACACACAATACGACCAGTTGCTTCCCTCGGGTTTTCGTATGCATTCTGTGCAAAAACAGGGTACGCGTACGAAACATTCGGGAAGAGGAATGTTGCAGCAATTCCTAAAATTAAAAATATGTTTTTTACACCTTTCGTCATATGTGAGTTAATTTATGATTTTCTGGTACACTTAAAATTTGTTATTTTACTGCACCTATTACTTATACCTATAATAGTACCTTTGGTTTAAAATATAGAATTTATTTCTTTAGTAAAATTACAAGCCCCGAACCCCCTAAGTACAAACCCAACAGCGCCGAAGACAATAGTATTTGCGTAACGGGATCCGTTGAAGGTGTTATAATCGCCGCGATAATTGTACAAAGAACGACTACGTATTTCCAAGCGGATAGCATTTTTTTGCCCGAGACGATCCCTAAAACGCCTAAAACAATTTGTACGACGGGTACCTGAAAGGCGAGACCGGTAGCAAAGAGTAAGACCGCAACAAAATCAAAATATTGGTCGAAGGACCAAAAGGGTTCTACTACTTCGGCCCCGTAAGCAATAAAAAAGCGCAATGCTGCGGGTACCAGGAAAAAATACGAGAAAGCCAAACCAACAAAGAACAGAAGCCCTGAGCCCAAGCTTAAAGGGAGAATTATGTCACGTTCTTCTTTTGTCATACCGGGCACGACATATAAAAACAACTGGTACAATATTACAGGACTACTCACTAAAATACCGCAGAAGGCTGCAATTTTCACGGAAGCAAAGAAATATTCGCCTGGTGCAAATTGGAGAAATTTAACACCCAGAGCCGGGGCTTGAAAAAGTTTTACAATTTCACGAACGTCCACAAAACATATTAATGTGATGAAAACTAAAATAATTATACAGAAAACTGTTCGTTGGCTAAATTCTTCAATGTGTTCTGATAAAGCCATTTCATCATCTTTTACGAGAGCCATTTATAGTTTCATTGTCAAATTAATTTTAATAGAGGTTGGTTATCGAACGTTTAGGGTTACGATTGTTGATCAACGACAATGCATTCTGTGGTTAGTATCATAGCTGCGATAGAAGCTGCATTTTGCAGTGTTGAACGCGTTACTTTAGCCGGATCGATTATCCCTGCATCGAACATGTCAACGATTTTGCCCTCGGCTGCGTCGTACCCGGAATTAAAATCAACAGCATTAACCCGACTAAGTATAACGGCACCATTTTCACCAGCATTTTGTGCAATACGTTTAAGTGGAGCACTTAAGGACTCACTCACGATTAAAGCACCTAACAATTCGTCCTCTTCTAAATTCTCCTTGGCCCACTCAATTAATTCGTCCGAAATATGTGCCAGTGTCGTTCCTCCGCCAGGGACAATACCTTCTTCAACCGCTGCTTTAGTTGCATTTACGGCATCTTCTAAACGTAATTTTTTATCCTTCATTTCGGTCTCCGTAGAGGCACCGACTTTAATTACAGCAACACCACCACTTAGTTTCGCAAGACGCTCTTGTAATTTTTCTCTTTCGTATGTCGAATCATTCGTCTCAAGCTGTCGTCGTAATTGTTCGCAGCGTGCAAGCACGTCCTTTTTGTTGGAATCCGAAATGATTGTTGTAGATTCCTTGCCAATAATTACACGTCTTGCCCGGCCTAGGGATTCAATTTCCATTTTTTCCAAAGTTAACCCTGCATCTGCACTAATAACTTCACCACCTGTCAATACGGCTAAGTCGTCTAACATCGCTTTGCGACGATCTCCAAATCCAGGCGCGCGTACAGCGACAACATTTAGGATACCTCTTATCTTATTGATGATAAGCGTTGCCAATGCCTCTTTTTCGACATTGTCGCTAATTATAAGCAATGGCTGACCCGTCTTCGTAATTAATTCTAACGTTGGTAACAGGTCTTGTTTTACTACAGTTATTTTTTTGTCCGTCAATAGAATATAAGGGTTCTCTAAAGTGATTTCCATCCTTTCGGTGTTTGTAACAAAATAACCCGAGATAAAACCGCGATCGAACCCCATACCTTCGGTAACCTCTAACTCATTCTCTGTAGATTTCCCCTCTTCTAGTGAAATTAAACCTTCCCGGCCTACCTTATTGATAGCATCTGCAATCAATGCACCAACTTCTTTATCATTGCCTGATGATATAGTTGCTACTTTGGTAATTTCAGAAATGTTTTCAACAGGCCTAGCGTACTCTGTAATTTTCATTACCACAAATTGAGTCGCTTTGTCGATACCACGTTTAAGTACGATCGGGTTTGCCCCTGCAGCAACATTTCGCATGCCCATTTTTACAAGAGCATGGGCTAAAACTGTTGCCGTTGTCGTTCCATCACCGGCTACATCGTTTGTTTTTGAAGCGGCTTGACGAATTAAGCACACGCCCGTATTTTCTAGATTATCTTTTAAGTTAATTTCTTTCGCAATAGTTACACCATCGTTAACGATTTGTGGTGCGCCGTAGGCCTTTTCAAGAACAATGTTTCGACCCTTCGGTCCGAGAGTTATGGAAACGGCCTCAGCCAAAATGTCCATCCCGCGCTCTAGTGCTTTCCTTGCCTCTTCTTGATAAAGAATTGTTTTTGCTGCCATTTGTTATGTTTGAATAATTATTTTTAGGTTAATTCTATGGTATGTATACTTTTCTTAAACTTATTGGCTCAGGCTGGACTTGAACCTGCGACCTTGGGCTTATGAGTCCCCTGCTCTAACCAACTGAGCTACTGAGCCTAATACACTAAAGATATCAGACTCGCCTGAGTTTTGCAAATTTTTAAGGTGTGTGATTAAATCTTTCGCGAGATTAATATTAATAAATACCTGGTCAGATAAGCGCTTAGCACCCAAAAGCAACAAAAAATTGTGTTTGGCTCTCGTAAAATTTACGGTTCCTTTGTATAATATTCTTAATCGATAATTTGGGTCACTAACTCAATGGTAGAGTACTCGGCTTTTAACCGAATAGTTCTGGGTTCGAGTCCCAGGTGGCCCAGTATATTTTTTGTCCGCCTTCGCGAGATTACTTAATTCGTTTTAGAGTATCCACTTTTATTTTACGGCAGCACAAACAAAGAAGTCAACGTTATGCTACAATTGGGTAATAATTTGTTTTTACGGCAAAACCCATTTTGGTAAATCTGACACGACTAAAACCTTAACCTGAAACGTGCGTAAATAAAAACCTACACGAAGAACCTACAACCCTTAAAATTTTTAAATAATTTAGATTCATGTTAGAAACGTTTTTTAAAAGCACTGATAAACAATTTTTAGCAAAATATAATTCTCAACTACGCGATATAAATAAATTTGGCGACCACTTAAAAAACCTTACTGACCAACAATTAAAAGAAACAACCCTTCAATTAAAAAAGCGCCTCGCAGATGGAGAAAAAAAGGATACCATAAAAAATGAAGCATTCGCTTTAGTACGAGAAGCTAGCGAAAGAGTGCTTGGACTTCGACATTTCGATGTTCAATTAATTGGTGGTTTTGTTTTAGACGATGGAAAAATTGCTGAGATGAAAACCGGGGAAGGCAAAACTTTAGTAGCCCTTTTACCCACGTTTTTAAACGCACTGGGTGGTAAAGGGGCCCACGTGGTGACGGTAAACGATTATTTAGCAAAACGGGATGCGGAAAATGTAGGACAAGTGCATCGATTCTTGGGCTTAAGTGTTGGCTTAATACAAGAGAATATGACCCCTGACGAACGGCGTAAAAATTACGAGTGTGACGTCGTTTATGTTACAAACAGTGAATTGGGGTTTGATTATTTACGTGACAATATGGCCTACGAGGTAGACGAAATTGTTCAACGAAATTTTAATTTTTGTGTCGTCGACGAAGTTGATTCAATATTGATTGATGAGGCGAGAACCCCTTTAATCATATCGGGGCCTAGCAAAGCCCCTTCCGAGAAATACCAACAAACAGCAAGACTAGCAGCCGTTTTAAAAAGTAATGTACACTATGAAGTTATAGAAAAAACCCAAAATATTGTATTGTGCGAGGAGGGTATTCGTTTTTGTGAGCAGGCTTTAGGCATTTCGGACCTTTATAATCCAGAAGAGCCGTGGATTTCTTATTTGCTGAATTCTATTAAAGCAAAAGAATTGTTTAAACAGAACAAGAATTATATCATTAACGAAGAGCGGGAGATTGTTATTGTTGATGAATTTACGGGCCGTACTATGGTCGGTAGGCGGTGGAGTGACGGTTTACACCAAGCAATAGAGGCAAAGGAAAATGTGCCTATTCAAGATGAAAGTCAAACACTCGCCTCAATTACGTATCAAAATTTGTTCTTGCTGTACGAAAAGTTGTCTGGCATGTCTGGAACGGCAAAAACAGAAGAAACGGAGTTTGAAAAGATTTATAAGCTGCCGGTTCTAGAAATACCTACAAACTTGCCCGTAAAACGGAAGGACTTCACCGATTTTATTTATAAAAACCAATATCGAAAATGGAGAGCCGTAGCCGAAGAGTGCCTAGAAATGTATTCCCTTGGGCGGCCGGTTTTAATCGGTACAATGACTATCGAAAAATCTGAATTGCTTGCTGCTCTTTTAACGGAATATGGAGTCCCTTACCGCCTTCTAAACGCAAGGCCTGAAAATGTTGAAAGTGAATCCGAAATTATTGCCCAAGCCGGCTGTAAAAATGCAATAACAATCGCAACAAATATGGCCGGGCGTGGCACTGATATCGTTCTTGGTGGTAATGCTAGATTTCTTACCAATAACTTACTTAAAACTTTTTTTGATAATCCAAAAGAGCAGGAGTCAAACACAGAATTAGCCGATTTTTACAAAACTCAAAACGCGGAAAGTAAAGCAATATTGACCGAATCGTATAACGAAATTATCACCCAACCGACAAGTGAATTAGTAAAACGTAAAGATGAGGGGGCAAAGTTGTATCTGGCAGTTTACAATTACGCGCTGGCGGGGAACAAAGAAATTGCACGACTTACTGGTGAAGAAATTCGCAAATTAGGCGGGTTGCACGTTATAGGCACCGAACGGCATGACGCGCGACGTATTGATAACCAATTACGAGGTCGGTCTGGAAGGCAGGGCGACCCCGGATCTTCTAGATTTTTTTTAAGTCTTGAAGACAAATTACTTCGCATTTTTGGGGGGGATAAAATAATCGATATTATGGAAAACATTGGCTTCGATGATAATGTCCCAATACAATCCTCAATTTTAAATCAAAGCTTGGAGTCGGCACAAAAAAAGGTAGAGGCAAACTTTTTTGACGTTCGAAAGCAGTTATTTGAATACGACCAAGCCCTAAATATGCAAAGGAACGGAGTCTACGCCGAACGTAAACGCATATTAAAACAAAAAAATTTGCGCAATTGGTTTATTGATTACGCTGAAAGGAGCGTAATAGATCTTTTTAGCTCTGTCGGAGAAATAACTGGTTTTGATGTTGCGGAACAAGTACGATTAAAGTTCCAAAATTTAGTTGGGATGCCGTTTACGGTTCATTTTCCAGGTGAGGCAAACGACAGAACTCAGTACCTTGCTTTTTTAAAACAACAAATTCAAATAAGCTATGACTTAAAAGAATTAGAAATGGAATGCGTAGAAAAGGGTCTGCTTCGGGAAATTGAAAAATCTTTCATTTTGCAACAGATTGATTTCTCGTGGAAAAAACACCTTCAAAAAATCGCTTTTCTACGTGATTCCATCGGTTGGAGGGCTTACGGTCAAAAAGATCCGTTAACGGAATATAAAAAAGAGGCGTTTAATTATTTCATTATTATGCTAGCCCAAATCCGCCATCGGGTTGTTTATTTTGTACTCAGATCAAAAATTATATTAGAAGAGAATACCGCTTAAGGTTCGCGTAAGCTACAAATTAATTTTTTTATTGTGTAAAAAGCAGTGTAGGCCCATTCGTAGGGTCTACACTGCTTTCGCTTTATTTTTTATATAACAAAAATTTGATGCCATGCCCGAGATACGCTGATTAAATACGCGAGGTATTAACCTTTTACAAACCAAATTGGTTCCCACGTCTGTATTGCAAATAAGCAGCAACGAATAGCCCGACGATCGTACAAGGTACAAGCCCTAGAACAATCCCAGATAGTAAAACTTCAACCATATATTTTATATGTTTTTTGTATTTATAAAAAAATTATATAACAAAAGACGCTCTAAATTTTTTTTTATTGTCCAAGTTCTGCGAAGAGACTACTCTTTAGAATATCCTCAGCTTCGATTGTCACAAGGTCTGATTTTGTTAATACTTTGTCTCCTGAGCTAAACATGCGGTTTGCGTGTCTCATTCTTGCCGTATCAATAGCGTTTGCCATTGTTCTCGCATTCGCAAAAAGAGGTAGTTCCCTACGACCTTCGATGTACTTTAAAAGGACAGTCTCGGCTTCTTCAGTAAGACGGTATTGTTGCTCTTCAAGAATTATGCGACCAATTTGAATAAGTTCTTTTGCCGTGTAATCCGGAAAATCGATATGGTTAGCTACACGCGATGATAACCCAGGGTTAGACTCATAAAAGCTGTCCATTCGATCTTTATACCCAGCGAAGATAACAACGAAATCTTCTCTTTGGTTTTCCATTACCTGTAATAGGATCTCAATGGCCTCAGACCCATAGTCTCTTTCGTTATCAGGCTTATAAAGGTAGTAAGCTTCATCAATAAATAATACACCCCCCATCGCACGCTTTAAAACTTCTTTAGTCTTTGGTGCTGTATGCCCGATGTATTGCCCAACTAAATCGTCACGAGTTACTGTTATTAAGTGACCCTTACGAATATAGCCGAGCTTGTACAGAATGTCCGCCATTCTGTTCGCAACAGCGGTTTTTCCAGTACCGGGGCTGCCGGTGAAAGACATGTGTAAACCGACTGATGATGATTTTAGGCCAAGACCTAAATTTTTTCTAAGACGTTGAACTAAAAGTAAAGCAGCGATCTCTTTAATCCGTGCTTTTACAGGCGCTAATCCTACCAAATCTTCTTCTAATTGGTTAATGATACCCTGTATATCAGTTTTGTTATACTCTTCTTGTAAATTTACTGCCATAGCAAAAATGTTTAAATAGTTAATCTTACTGTCACTCATTATATTACCTTTCGAACAGTTTGATGCACGAAAAACTCAAATTTTCTCTTCAACACTAAAATAAAAATAGCGGAAGAGAAAAATGTTGTAGAAATAGTTACAGGGGATAGATCCGCAATCGGCGGTTCTTTTCCACACCAACACTAACAGCATTCCGTTGGTAATGTCGTAAGAACTCATGTTGCTGCTTTCGAACTAAGCTTGGTCTCGGTATTAAATCAAGAACAATATTTTTGGGGATTACAATTTCTTCCACGGCTAACCGCGCTTCCTCCAAAGGAGTCAGAAACTCTTTTTGAAGAAGCGTTTCGATATTTAAATTTTTTCTCTGTGAGATTGGTTTCCTCTTTGTTTTTGTTAAGAGGCGCAATGCTTTCGCAATTTGCAGCAAACTGTTGTTTTGTATGGTATAAATTATTATTTTTTTTGTTTGTGAAATTTGTTTTAATTTACGGTTACCTTTGACTAGACTGGTTAAGGCAAGAACAGCATCTGCATACTGAATCTCCTTTGTTATTATTACGGGCAATTTTAACGTTTTGATTAGTGATTTTAAGTCCTGGTTGTTGATACCGTAGATATACAAAAACACGAACTTCTTCTTCAAGTCAGTTTTTAAAGAACCACCTGCCTTAAGCAACTTTTTTGTTTTTGTTTTACTATTTTTATCTAATCTGTTAAATAAATAATTGTTCTTTCCACGTTTTTCGGGTGTCGGTCGTTTGGATAACTGATCAGTTAGGTTGTCAGGCTCTTTTTGATTGTATCGAAGACTGCATTTAATTAAATTGTTATAAATACCCTCAATTGACCGCTGTTGCAAAGGCAAAGTTTGCCCCTGTAGGAGTAAATCCACGGATTGGGCAATGTTTTCATGAATAATCCACGTTTTGGGGTCGTGAATTTCAACTGCAATATCAAATGTTGGTGGGGCTTTTCGTTCTAAAATGCTTTTCGACGAACCTCGACGTTTCGCCTCCTCATCCCCAAGCGTTACGTATTGTATTCCACCAATCAAGTCCGTAATCGTTGGATTCTTAATAAGGTTTTCGAGCGCATTTCCGTGGGCGGTGCCAACCAATTGCACCCCTCTTTCAGCAATTGTTCGAGCCGCTGCTGCCTCTAATTCAGTGCCAATTTCGTCGATGATAATAATCTCGGGCATATGGTTCTCAACTGCTTCGATCATTACCTCATGTTGGTTTTGGTGGCTAGATACTTGCATTCTACGCGCTCGACCTATTGAAGGGTGTGGAAGATCACCGTCGCCCGCAATTTCATTTGACGTGTCGATAATAATTACTCGTTTTTTCATGTTATCGGATAGAACACGCGCTATCTCTCGAATGGCGGTTGTTTTACCGACACCTGGTCGGCCTAGAAGGAGTATAGATTTTTTTTGTTCGAGCAGGTCCTTAACGACACTAACAGTCCCAAAGATGGCTCGACCAATTCGGCACGTTAAACCAATAACATTACCTTTCCGATTTCTTAGTGAACTAATTCGGTGTAATGTTTTTTCAATCCCTGCGCGGTTATCCCCACTAAATTTACCCAACCGTTTAATGATATAGTCGAGATCTTTTAATACCACAGTACGGTAAGATAAATATTCGGTGTCACCTGAAAATCGTGCTTCGGGCCGGCGTCCAATATCCAAAACCACTTCAATTAACTGTTCTTTTCGGGGGTTCGTGTCAAGTGGCTCCCCAATAAATTTTGGTAATATTGCCAATAGCTGTTTTAAATCGTCTGCAATAAGCATCCTATTTTCGGTTTTGTAAGTCGTTTGAAATTGAAGTAATACTCTACGATATCTTTATTTATTGTTTAAATAAATTATATGAGATACGAAGACGGTATTATAATACTGGTGAGGCCTCATTTGTATTTTAATTAGCAAGTCAATATGTCCCATTTTACTAAAATAAAAACAAAACTCTACGATAGATCCGCGCTTGAAAAGAGTCTTTCTGACCTAAACTTACAGTGGCAACCTGTTGCTTCCAAAGTTCGCGGGTACAAAAATCAGGAGCACGAAGCTGAACTTGTAATTTCCCAAGAGAATAACCACGATATAGGGTTTCATTGGAATGGCGCTGAGTATGAGCTCGTAACCGATTTAATGTTCTGGACACAAAAATATTCTGTCGACAAGTTTTTAAACCAAGTTAATCAGCGTTACGCACTTAACCTAATAACCAAGCTAGGTGAAGAAAAAAGTTTTCAGTTCGTTGAATCTGAAAATCGACAAGATGGGGCGATACGTCTTCTTCTTCGCAAATTTTAAACTATGTTTCATCAATTGCAACACCCATTGGTTTCGCAATTGATGAAGCATCTTTTTAATTATGTTTTACAACAAGGAGAGTAAATTGAAAAATAAAAAGAGTTTTGTAAGTACAACTTACAAAACTCTTTTTTTAATTGATAAGGTTTATTGATAAAACGTTACAATGTGTAAATTTAATCAAGAGGTCGCATAGAAAGTACAGGCTCATTCTCACGGTTAATTCCTTTTTCGAAACCAGCTGCCGCTGCTCTAGCACGCCCTGCGTGCCAAAGGTGTGCAACCCATAAGAAGAAACCTAAGAAGAAGTGCGAACAAGTTAACCACGAACGAGGTGATACGTAGTTTACTGAGTTAATTTCAGTTGCTACACCACCAACCGAGTTTAAAGCACCTAATGGCGCATGTGTCATATACTCAGCTGCTCTACGTTCTTGCCACGGTTGGATGTCATTACGGATTTTGTTTAAATCTAACCCGTTAGGACCTCTAAGTGGTTCAACCCAAGGTGCGCGCATATCCCAGAAACGCATTGTTTCACCACCGAAGATAATCTCTCCACTTGGTGATCTCATAAGATATTTACCAAGACCTGTAGGACCTTGTGCTGAGGCAACGTTTGCACCTAGGCGCTGGTCACGCACTAAGAAAGTAAACGCTTGTGATTGTGATGCTTCAGGTCCTGTAGGGCCATAGAATTCACTAGGGTATGCTGTATTGTTATACCATACGAAAACCGCCGCTGTTAGACCCATCAGACTAAGTGATGCTAAGCTGTATGATAAGTAAGCTTCACCAGACCATACTAATGTACGGCGTGCCCAAGCAAAAGGTTTTGTAAGAATATGCCAAATACCACCAACGATACAAAGGAAGCCGAGCCAGATGTGGCCACCTACGATATCCTCAAGGTTGTCAACACTAATAACCCAACCGTCACCACCGAACGGTGATTTTAGAACATAACCGAAAATGATTAATGGGTTTAACGTTGGAGCACCCACGATTCGAACATCGCCGCCGCCAGGAGCCCACGTGTCGTAAAGACCACCGACGAAACAAGCTTTTGCTACAAGAAGGAAACAACCAATACCTAATAGAACTAGGTGAATTCCTAAAATTGTAGTCATTTTGTTTTTGTCACGCCAGTCGTAACCGAAGAAAGGGTAACTTTCTTCTAGTGTATCTGGCCCGATTAATGAGTGATAAACCCCACCAAAACCTAATACGGCCGAGGAAATCAAGTGGAGCATTCCGACTACGAAATAAGGATAGATGTCAACAATCTCACCTCCAGGACCAACTCCCCAACCTAAAGTCGCTAAGTGCGGCAGAAGGATACAACCTTGTTCGTATAGAGGTTTTTCTGGAATGTAGTGAGCTACTTCGAAAAGAGTCATCGCACCACACCAAAAAACCATTAAGCCTGCATGTGCAACGTGTGCACCAAGAAGCTTTCCTGAAACGTTAATTAGACGTGCATTACCAGACCACCACGCGAACCCTGTAGATTCGATGTCGCGGCCTGCGATTACTGTGTTAAAGGGCGTTTCCACGTGGCAGTACCTCCTCAGGGAAAATAAAGTTTTCATGAGGTTGATCTTGTGCTGCCATCCACGCACGAATACCTTCGTTCAGTAGGTTGTTTTTCGTGTAGAATGTTTCGAACTCTGGATCTTCTGCCGCACGAAGCTCTTGTGAAACGAAGTCATAAGAACGAAGGTTTAAAGCTAAACCAACAATTCCAATAGCACTTGTCCACATACCCGCTACAGGCACGAAAAGCATAAAGAAGTGTAACCAACGCTTGTTTGAGAAAGCTACACCAAAGATCTGTGACCAGAAACGGTTTGCTGTTACCATCGAGTACGTTTCTTCTGACTGAGTCGGAGTAAATGCACGGAATGTGTTTGCAGCGTCTCCATCTTCAAACAGTGTGTTTTCTACTGTTGCTCCATGGATGGCACAAAGTAGAGCCCCACCAAGAATACCTGCAACGCCCATCATGTGGAATGGGTTTAATGTCCAACTGTGGAAGCCTTGTAAGAATAAAAGGAATCTAAAAATTGCCGCCACTCCAAAACTTGGAGCAAAGAACCAACTAGCTTGACCCAGTGGGTATACTAGAAACACGGTAACAAATACAGCAATTGGACCGGAAAATGCAATTGCGTTATATGGTCGAAGTCCTACTAGACGAGCGATTTCAAATTGTCTTAAACAGAAACCGATGACACCAAATGAACCGTGTAAAGCAACGAAAGCCCATAGTCCACCAATTTGGAACCAACGTGTGAAGTCACCTTGGGCTTCAGGTCCCCAAAGAAGTAAAAGCGAGTGACCCATACTGTTAGCTGGAGTTGATACCGCTGCTGTAAGGAAGTTACAACCTTCTAGGAATGAACTTGCTAAACCATGCGTGTACCACGATGTTACGAACGTAATCCCCGTTAACCAGCCTCCTACGGCAAGGAAAGCACAAGGGAAAAGAAGTAATCCTGACCAACCAACGAAAACAAAACGGTCACGTTTTAGCCAATCATCAATAAGATCGAAAGTACCTCGATCTTGTTTGCGGCCGATTGCGATAGTCATATTAAATTTTTTCTTTAAATTAATTTCAAGTAATTTTGTTTCTATCTTAAACTCAAACCGAGAGAGTCAAAAGACTTCGTTGAGAAAATAGATTCAAATTTTACTTATCTTATCAGTACATAGAATGATTATAGTATCAAATTCGATGAAAAAATTAATAACTATTTATATTAAAAGTTTTCGTTCTCGGTAAGTTTTCCCGTTATTTTTAGCCAGTTTTGCGCTTCAATATAATTATTCGGGGCTAAGCGTATTGCCTTTTTCCAGTAGCCAGCTGCTTTTTCAAACATATTTTGGGCAAACTCGAATTCTTTCTTTTCCGACGCTTTTGTACCTTGGTAGTGGTAAATAACCGCGATATTATTCAATGCTTGCGGTAGCCGAGAATTTAAATCAAGTGATTGCTGATAATATTCCAAGGCTTTGGAATAATCCCCATTATTACTGTAAATAAGGCCGATATTGTATAGAATATAACTTCGATCATACGGGTCCTCTTCCAACTTTAATGCTTCATAATAATTTTCGAGCGCTTCCGCGTAATCACCGCTGGATTGGGCGGACATGCCGTAACGGTAATAGGAGAAAGCCCGTTTTTCATCTTTAGTTGCAGGCAACACTTTTAGCAGAATATCGGCTAAAACAGTAAACGTTTTATCAATAAAATTGTCATTTTTTTGGCTCATAGTGTTATAGTGGGCACTGTTTTAAATTTAAAAGTAGAGGTTAAAGTTTATCAATAACTTTTTGCGTTGTGGAGTTTAAGAGCCCCCAAGTTAATTAGACAAGAAAGGTCACGCATCTAAGAAATAAAGTACCATTTCCGTACTGTGAAAATCTACAGAGTAAATTTCCGGGGTGTTTAATGCACCTAGTTTTTATTGACATATACTCTTATATGCTATAGAATAGAACCATAATTCGTACAAATGAAAATAATAATTAAGACAATTTAAGTAGATATTGTAAAAATGGCTAAACAAAGCATGATACAACGCGAAAAGAAGCGTACGCGTTTGGTTACCAAATTTGCTAAAAAGCGGGCGGCAATTAAAGAGGAACTAAAAACCGCAAACTCTTTTCAAGCGCGTGTAGATCTTTACGCTAAATTAGAAAAGTTACCCAGAAACGCTTCACCAACACGTCATCGGAACCGCTGTTGGGTAACGGGCCGTAGTCAAGCCTTTTATCGTGACTTTGGTTTGTCACGACACGTTCTGCGTGAGATGGCGCATGAAGGAATGATACCAGGACTAACAAAATCAAGTTGGTAGAAACACCAAAACCACTAATTAAGTTCTTTGAGAAAAAATAAATTATGACAAAGCGAACACTCCGCGGAACTCGTTTAAAAAAGATACGAACGTCCGGTTTTCGGAGCCGTATGCAAACAAAGGCAGGCCGTCGAGTTATTAATGCTAGAAGAAAAAAGGGTAGAAACAAATTAACTGTTTAGATAGATTTATTTAATTTATGATAAAGTTACGACTTAAAAAATATGGTCGAAAGGGGCAACCGAGTTACCGAATTGTAGCAATCGACAGTCGAAAAAAAAGGGACGGGAGGTCCATTGAAGAGTTGGGGTTTTATAATCCTATGACAAACGAAACGCACCTAAAGTTTGAAAAAATTCTTACACGTCTGAAACAAGGAGCCCAACCTACGGATACAGTCCGCAACATTTTTGTTAAAGCAAAAATTTTTGAGCAAATATAGGCGTGTGTATTCGCTTACGAAAAGCTAAAATACCCCCGGGGTAAATATTTTTACTTTTGCGGAGGGTCACAATTAAAATTAAATTTTACATGTCTTTAAGGTTACAGTTAAAGGTTTTGTGGCATGAGAATTTTCTAGGTTTATCGGTCAACCAATCTAGTATAAGGTCTGCAATACCTATTACATCTTACTATATATGGCCCAAAACCGACGCTTGGCAACAATTAAAATTTGAATTAGATTCCAAACCGTGGTTAAGTGGCAAAGAAAAAATTAGAGTGTTGAACGACACCGCCGAAATTATGAATTATTGGAAGAAAAATCGCGGTACAAAAAGCATTAAAGCATTAGTCGAAGATTTTTCTGAGTTAGAATTCGTAGAACTGGCAAAATAGGCTTATAGCTCAGTGGACAGAGCACCAGATTCCGATTCTGGGTGTCGAGGGTTCGAATCCCTCTTAGCCTACTTTGAAATAGCTGCAACAGCTTAACTTTGTTATATTGCATCTGGCTGGGTTTGAACCAGCGGCGTCTCAATGAGAAGCGGATTATGAGTCCGGTGCCTTCGACCACTTGGCTACAGATGCGTTTGGAGCTGGTGGGAATTGAACCCACGTCCATCTAGGTTGAAAGTATAAATTTAAGCTATTTTAATAACGGGCGGTTTTCTTCTTCTTTGCAGACAACTGAACCGATGTATGCGCATTCTTAGATTTTGTTTTTTGCTTAATTTAATAACAACTAAAAATCCTGCTATTAAATTTTCAAGAAATTTAAGCGTAAGCTACTTGTGGTTTGTTTACTAAAGTTCTTGTAAAAAAAGATAAGATGTTTTTTGCACTTATTTGTAATTGGTTTAATAAACCTTTGGAACTTATATAGTAACCCAAACGTCGACTCCGTAACAGCCCCATTTCCTTAAATTGTATAGAAAATGGGGAGTTTTGTCAAACCCACCATAGGGCATGAACAGTTTAACTTAAGGGGCACTTAAGAAAAAACCAAGGAAATTCGTAAAAGTTTTATACTTAAACTTAAGATTTTGTTTCAAGATTTTACTGTAGTAAGTAAAGCCTTTAGGTGCTTGGGCAAATTCTTTTACTTTTTGTTGATCGGCCGCGGTCGGAACAAAGAACGTATTGCTTTCCGCGAATAGATTGTTTATATCTGACCCGTTAGTCCCACCGTTGTTCCCAACTAACGACTCTTCCCATAACTCAACAAAATCTTCGAAATTTGAAACGAATATTCGCGGTTTTTTAACAATGCCCTGCATATTAGATGTTCGACTACCACGAAGTCGGGCAGTTTTGCGCCCTGCGTTTTTAGCGAATTCAGCGGCTTGAGTCCGGCTAAAGAAGATATAATTGGAACACTTTTCGTTTGTCATGGTGTCTTCTAATGCGCCCTGCATACCCCAATTATGGCCAAAACCGTCAATAAAATCGGTAAATTGAATAAATCGACCATAAAGCGAATCCATGGTATTAACACCCTTATAATAAAGGTCTTGGGCCACGGGTAATGGGCTCTTACGCAGTTGAACCACGTATATAGGCACGCCTTTAAAGTATTCATTCCGTTGTAACACCGAAAAAAGAGGCGATAGTAGTCGGGGCGTTGTGCCCAGTGGCAAGCGGGGCAACGGGTTAACTGACCTTACTCTGAAGCGTACTTGTTGTTGCGCATCGTCAACGAGGATATCTGGTTTACCTAGCTGATTTAACAACAACGTTTTTACTTCTTTTACATCCGGAATAAACCGGAAATCTGTGTCCGGGTGGTGTTCACGCATTACAGTGTACGCCGAATCTAATCCAATACAATGTACCGATAATCCAACAAGTTCGTTACCAACACCATCTCCGGTACCAATATCTTCGATGTATTTTTGTGCGTCAACAGGACTCATAAAAAAAAGTCCTAAACTTTGCCCGCGGTCTCTTTTTGTCTGAAAATCACCGCAAAAGCTATGAGACAATTTGTCAAAATACTTTCCAAGATGCTTTATGTCCGTCCAATCAGGGATTAATGAGTCTTGGGGTTTGGCTAAAGCAATTTCCCCACGACCGTTTAATACGACATACACCGGAATTGTGGATAAAGCCTTTTGAATACTTTTCGTTCCTTTCGTATAGAATTTCGAAGAGTACTGCTTTTCCTTGTAACCATCGAGATAATTTGCTAAACGAAATTTCGATGTGTTAACTTCTTTACTGTCGATAGGCGAAAAAGTAAAACCGTCTATCAAGTCTACGAAGGGTAAACTATGGCGTAAAACATTGTAATTGTAATCTAATAAAAGGTCCGAATTAAATTCATCCAAAACACTCCAACGGAGTTTCATTTTGGGTGGAAACGAGTATATATTCTCAAAGAAATCCATGGATTCCGATTTTCTAAACGGTTGCCCTACTTGGAAGCAACCCTCTCTTTGTGGCATGGTTTTATTGTAACTATTTAATAACTCCATTTGGTTTTTAATTTTAGTGTTTTAATTTGTTTTGTGGGTTTACAAAATAGACTAGTATCGTCTAATATAATTATGAGGGCGGTTAGCTCAGTGGTAGAGCGCCTGCCTTACAAGCAGGTGGCCATAGGTTCAAATCCTATACCGCCCATTACATTTCACTTTGCAAATTTAAATCTGCAGGAAAATACGAAGCATTTTCACGTAGATTTAAATTTTACAAATACCTTAGGGCTCATCGTCTAAGGGATTAGGACAGGGACCTTCTAAGTCTCTAATGTAGGTTCGAATCCTACTGGGCCTATTTTTTAAAAAAATTTACTTAAAAACTCCTTCAAAAACAGTCTGTACTTTGTCGCCAGAATCAATTGTTTCTAACGGGTCTTTTCTTAAACGGTGACGCAGACACAATGTAATAACTTTCTCGATGTCGTCTTCTGTTACTTTCGACTTCCCATTATAAGCTGCATAAGCTTTTGCTGCTCTATTTGTAACAATGTCACCGCGTAAACCATCAACATTAAGCGTACCACAAACTTGAGAAATTTTTACCCTCGAATCGAAATCAAGTTCAACATTCGGAAGAAGATCTTGGGCATCCGTGATTGTTTTCTTTAAAGCATTTAATTGATCGTAATTTTCAGCGAGGCATTGGTCCGGGTTCTGATCAAAATTACTACGTTCTTCAACAACCCTAACTCTCGTTTCAGGATCTCTTACTGTTCTTATCTCTGCATGCATCCCAAACCGATCAAGTAACTGCGGGCGCAACTCACCCTCTTCTGGGTTGCCAGAACCTACTAAAACGAATCTTGCGGGGTGTTTGATTGAGATACCCTCACGTTCGACCGTATTCCAGCCTGAAGCTGCTGAATCTAAAAGAATATCTACAAGGTGGTCATCTAGAAGGTTTACCTCGTCTACGTAAAGAATCCCACGGTTAGCTTTTGCTAATAAACCAGGTTCAAAAGCTTTTACACCCTCGGTTAAAGCTTTTTCGATATCAATTGTTCCACAAACTCTATCTTCCGTGGCACCCAGTGGTAAATCAACCATTGGAACTTTTTTATATGCAACTGGAATCTCCGTTTTGCTTTCCACAGCCTTCTTTATTACTTCACTCATCAATTCAAAATCAGTAATGGAAGAGTTAAACGGGTCATCTGCCGCCACTTCAATAGCGGGTAATAAATCGGCCACTGCCCGAATCGTTGTTGATTTCCCTGTGCCACGATCACCCATGATCATTACACCCCCAATTCTTGGATCAATAACGTTTAAAATTAAGGCTAGTTTCATCTCCTCTTGCCCAACAATGGCAGTAAAAGGAAAAACGGGTCTTTCATTTTCGACTATTTGTGTTTCAGTAACCATGTATACTTTATTCGTCGTAAAAATTTAATACTTAAAATCATTATAAAACGGGGAACCGTTTTTGCAAAATTGTTTATAGAATAAACTATGAAGAGCTTAATAACAATAGTGGTTGGATTATTTTTCCGGTTTAAAAGCTGGTAGACTAGCAACCATGGCGAAGTACCTAGGAGCCGTAGAAAACAATATTTATTAAAATGTTATAATATTTTTATATGTTAACTTTTTCAGCAAAGCCCAAAGAAGAATTATGGCTCGTGTTATAGTGATCACGTCCGGCAAAGGGGGTGTGGGTAAGACAACAACAACATCTAATATAGGAATGTCACTTGCCCGTTTAGGTCATAGCACCTTGCTCATGGATGCAGACGTCGGGTTACGCAACTTAGATTTACTGCTCGGACTCGAAAATCGGATAATTTATACCGGTTTGGACGTACTAAACGAAAATTGCCGGCTAGAGCAAGCAATAATTCAAGACAAAAGGCAACCACAATTATCTTTTTTCCCTTTGTCCTCAAATCAAATGAAGACGGCGGTTACTAAGAGTCAGGTAAAAGACTTACTTAAAAAAGTCGAAAAAAATTACGAATATATACTAATTGATAGCCCTGCAGGCATCGATGCTGGTTTTCAAACATCAATAGAAGGGGCAACCGAAGCTATAGTTATAGTTACACCGGAAGTACCCTCTATTAGGGACGCCGATAGGGTGGTCGGAATTTTAATGTCGAAAGGCGTCAAACCGGTTCAGCTTATTATTAATCGTATTCGACCGGATATGGTTAAAAAACAGGATATGATGTCCGTGGAGGATGTCACTAATATCTTAGGGGTGCCTCTGTTAGGGATTATTCCGGATAGCGAGAAAGTTATTATAGCTTCAAACCGTGGGGAACCTCTTGTTTTGGAGGATAATATGTCATTGCCAGGTCAGGCCTTTGAAAATATTACAAGACGTTTGCTTGGGGAAGACATCGAATTATTAAATATAAATGGTGCAACTTCAAAAAATCCTGTAACACGTATATTGCGAACCCTTATAAATAGGCCAACGTCTTAAAGTTAGTAGTAAGATACGACCGTGACACTTAAAACTCGATTACAGGCAACAGTTTATTTATTTTACTTCCCAGACACGCCCTTCAAATAAAGAAGGACCACCGTACTTAAATTAAGTGTAGCCGTGGTCCTTTTTATAATTCTGAAAGTATTGTTTTAGATTAAGTAATTAATTTGGTCTAATTGTTAAGGTGGATCTACGACATTCGTTTTAGTTGCTGTAATGCAACACGACCAATGTTAAATAATGCCCAAGAGGCTGCTGCTAATAGTGGGAATAAAACAACCAGAAGTCTTGTATCTGCCATAAAAGTAAAAATTATGTCTACAAAAAATTATTAGATTTTTATCTATTTGGATACTATTATACATCTTTTATAGTTTTAGTACTAAAAACAGCCATTTTATTTTTGTGTGTGGGTAATTTTCTTTCCGGAAAGGCAAACCAAAAACATTAACAATACTTATTCAAGGGTAATTGACTAATTTGCACAAAAAAGTACAAAATTCTTAAAGTTTAACTAATTATTTACCTCGAAAATTTTGCCTAGATGTCTGACCTACCCTTTACACTTGACCAATTACGTATTTTACACACTATTTCACAGGAAGGCACGTTTAAAAGTGCTGCGGAACGTTTATATATTTCCCAACCAGCTGTGAGTTTACAGGTTCAGAATTTGGAACGGCAACTAAACATACCGATTTTTTACCGCGATAAAAGAAAGGCCCTTTTGACGGAGCCGGGGCAACTTTTGATTAAATATTGTGAGCGGATACTGAGTCTATGTGAAGAAACTTGCCGAGCGTTGGACGAATTGCAGACTTTACAATCCGGTGCATTAGTAATCGGAGCAAGCCAAACAACGGGGACTTATTTAATGCCACGTTTAATTGGGATTTTTCGGCACAAATACCCCCAAATAGGGATTGAGTTGCAAGTTAACTCCACCCGAAAAATTTCTTCCGGTGTTTCTGATGGTCGAATCGACTTGGCAATTGTAGGTGGTGAGGTACCACAAGAATTAAAAAACACCTTAGAAATTACATCGTACGCGGAAGATGAGTTAGCGTTAATATTACCACTGGCCCACCCGTTTTCGTCATTAAAGTCCATACAAAAAGAGGACCTGTACCGTCTACGTTTTATTGCCTTAAACCGCCAATCGACTATTAGAAATGTCATTGAAAATACGCTATTACAAAATGGTATCGACAGCCGTTACTTCAAAATAGAAATGGAAGTAAATTCCATTGAGGCTATAAAAAACGCCGTACAATCGGGACTTGGTGCTGCTTTTGTATCAGTTTCAGTCATATCAAAAGAATTAGAGTTGGACATGTTACATTGGGCCAAAATAGATGGTATAACAATAAAGCGCACACTTTCTATTTTAATCAATCCGAAACGTTACCACTCAAATGCGACTAAAATATTCAAGGGGGAAATTTTAGAAATGTTTCCCACACCGGATGATACGAAAGACGAAAGTAACACTGATTAATTCTAATATGTGGGGTTCGTCTTATCTGGTTTAAGGTTGAATAAAATAAAAATTAATGGGGCTATGTATTGACAATATATTTTGTATGCTTTAGTATTCTATTTATGAACCTGTATATGCCCCCATCGTCTAGAGGCCTAGGACATTTCCCTTTCACGGAAGTAACGGGGATTCGAATTCCCCTGGGGGTACGAAAAAGTATATTCATTCTTGCTATCAAGGTAGCCAAGGGAATATACTTTTTATTTTGTCACGTCCGTATTTTACTTTCTAAAAGGTAAAAAAGGATCCTGACCATAAAAGTATGGGCTTTGCTCAATAAAATTAAAAAAACGCTATAATTAAATTCAAGATTATAAATTTTTTTACAGGAAATTTGATACATGACCGAATTCGTTAAACCTTATAACAACGATCCCTTTGTAGGAAACTTATCTACACCTGTAACGACTTCAACAGCAACGAAACTATATTTAGGTAACTTACCAATATATAGAAAAGGTTTATCACCGCTTCTAAGAGGTCTTGAGATTGGAATGGCACACGGCTATTTTTTAATCGGCCCTTTTTATATCTTAGGACCACTCCGGAATACAGAGAATGCTCTAATTGTAGGGTGTTTAGCCGCACTTGGTTTAATTTTTGTGTTAACAATAGGTTTAACTATCTATGGTCTGGCGTCTTTTCAAGACGGTGGTAAATTAGACGGGTTAGAGTCTGCGAAAGGTTGGCGTAAATTTACAAGTGGGTTTTTTATTGGAGCTTTAGGTGGAGATATAGTTGCCTACGTGTTACTTGCTAACATAGGCTTTTTTGCTTAGAAATAAAGACGAGAGGAGTAGATTACTCATCTCGTCTTTATTTTTTGGTTAACCTATGTAACTTAATACCAATGTAAGTAAAAAGAATAGTGATATCAGAAACCAATTCAAGCGGGTTACAAATGTCTGTTGTTTACTCGAGCTCGAAAAAAGGTTCGCCATGTTGTTGCTTGCTGGGCTGCTTGCTGGGTCTTTTGAATCCGTTATTAAAATAATTGCCGTGATGGAAAACGTAAGTAAAAACCAAATATTTTCTAGGAGACCCATTTTTTTAATGATATTATAATTAGGCGTAATTGCCCGTTAGACTAAGGGCAAAAAAAATCTCTATTCCCCTTGAATTTTAAGAAGACCGAAACCAACAGCTAGGCCTGTTAATGTTAGAGCCCACATTACTCCCGCTGTCGTGAATATTTCATCCGACAAATTATCAGCTATATAAAACATGATTTCTAATTGTTAGTTTATTTCTAGATTACTTAAAGTAGCGCTTATTTCATTTTTCTAAAATCCATTACGGCCCCATACGACCAATGCTAAAGAAAAGCTGAACATGACCATAAGTGACGACCAACCTAAACTTAAAATATCCATTATCTTTTTATTTTAGATGAAACATTTTTTAGATTTTTCTATTGTAACTTAGTATAGCATCTAAAGTTTACTTTAGGGCTGGTGTTTTCTACAGGAGGGAAAAGGAGAGGATGGGATTTGAACCCACGGTACATTATAAACGTACGTCAGATTAGCAATCTGATGCTTTAAACCACTCAGCCACCTCTCCTTACATTATCTCATTCTCGTCTTACTATTATACAAATAATAAGAAGAACGCGAAACTTTTCGAATCACGCCCTGAAGGACTTGAACCCTCGACATCAGGTTTTGGAAACCTACGTTCTACCAACTGAACTAAGGACGCAAATGTTTAATCTTTGCCTTAATATACATTATTGGTTTGGTATAGTCAAATTTATTAAGAAAGAACTTCCTTTGTCTTACAATTATATGCTAGTATATATATTATCAAAGTTAGTGATACTTCCATATACGGAATAAATTATGTTTGAACGTTTTACGGAAAGGGCTATTAAAGTCGTAATGTTGGCTCAAGAGGAGGCTAGGCGACTTGGGCACAACTTCGTAGGCACGGAGCAAATCTTATTGGGTTTAATTAACGAAGGCACAGGAGTTGGACCGAAGGTCCTAAAATCTATGGGCCTAAACTTAAAAGATGCACGTTTTGAAGTCGAAAGGATTGTAGGCCGCGGTTCTGGTTTTGTAGCCGTAGAGATCCCATTTACCCCTAGAGCAAAGAGGGTTCTTGAGCTTTCATTAGAGGAAGCTGGACAACTTGGTCATAACTACATTGGAACTGAGCACATATTGTTAGGTTTAATCAAAGAAGGCGAGGGCGTTGCTTCACGAGTTTTAGAAAGTTTAGGTGTTGACCTTTCAAAAATCCGAAGCAATGTAATCAAAGCGCTTGGGGAAAATTCTGATTTATCAAATGCTACAAATGCGACGAAAAGTAAAACACCAACTTTAGAAGAGTTTGGTACGGACTTAACTCAAAAGGCAGTCGATGGTCGTTTAGACCCTGTTGTTGGTAGGGCGAAAGAAATCGAACGAGTGATACAAATCCTTGGTCGTAGAACAAAAAATAACCCTGTACTAATTGGTGAACCGGGAGTAGGTAAAACAGCAATTGCCGAAGGCTTAGCCCAACGTATTGCAAATAGAGATATCCCCGACACACTTGAAGACAAAAAAGTGATCGCTTTAGACATTGGCCTTCTTATCGCCGGTACCAAATATCGTGGCGAATTCGAAGAACGCCTTAAAAAGATTATGGACGAGGTTAGAACATCGAGTAATATACTCCTTGTAATTGACGAAGTACACACATTAATTGGAGCTGGGGCTGCAGAAGGTGCCATTGATGCTGCCAATATCTTAAAACCAGCGTTGTCTCGTGGTGAAATGCAATGTATCGGTGCTACTACAATTGACGAATACCGCAAACACATTGAAAAGGATGCCGCTCTTGAGCGACGTTTTCAACCAGTAATGGTAGGCGAGCCGAGTGTAAAAGAAACTGTTGAAATTCTTTTTGGTTTACGTGACCGATATGAAAAACACCATAAATTGACAATTTCAGATGAGGCGTTGGCAGCAGCAGCAAAATTTGCTGATCAGTATATTGCCGACCGTTATTTACCGGATAAAGCCATTGACTTGATTGACGAAGCGGGGTCCCGTGTTCGTTTAATGAATTCGCAATTACCTCCGGCTGCCAAAGAGTTGGATCTTGAATTACGGGAAGTGTTCAAAGCAAAGGATGCGGCTGTACGTGGTCAAGATTTTGAAAAGGCTGGTAAATTGCGTGAGCGTGAAATGGAAATAAAAGCCCAAATTAACGCTATGGCTCAAAGCAAAAAAAGTGCTCAAGAGTCTTCTGGAAAAACCCCAACGGTTACAGAAGAGGACATTGCACAAATTGTAGCGGCTTGGACACGAATTCCTATCAATAAATTAACAAAGAGCGAATCCGAGAAGTTACTGAATATGGAGGAAACACTCCATTCACGTATTATTGGTCAGGACGAAGCAGTTGTTGCTGTTTCGAAAGCCATTAGGCGCGCGCGCGTCGGTTTAAAAAATCCAAACCGCCCGATTGCCAGCTTTATCTTTTCCGGCCCAACAGGAGTAGGTAAAACAGAGTTAACTAAAGCGCTGGCTACGTACTTCTTTGGGTCCGTTGATGCAATGGTTCGCCTTGATATGTCAGAATACATGGAAAGGCACACTGTTTCTAAACTTATCGGCTCACCGCCAGGTTATGTTGGTTATAACGAGGGTGGTCAATTAACAGAAGCAGTACGCCGCAGGCCTTATACTGTGGTGCTTTTCGATGAGGTTGAAAAAGCCCATGCGGATGTTTTTAACTTAATGCTACAAATTTTTGAAGATGGCCGTTTAACAGATTCAAAGGGAAGAGTTATTGATTTTAAAAACACACTTTTAATCATGACGTCGAATATCGGCTCAAAGGTTATCGAAAAGGGAGGTGGCTTGTTAGGTTTTGGTGAGGACCAAGCTGCTTCTCATTACAACCGAATCAAAACCCTTGTAAATGAAGAGCTTAAGCAATATTTCCGTCCGGAATTCTTAAACCGTCTAGACGAAATTATTGTGTTCCGACAGTTAACGAAGAGTGAAGTAGGCCAAATCGCCGAAATTATGTTAAAAGAGGTGTTTGAACGTATCGCAGAAAAAGGTATTCAATTAGCCGTAACAGATAAATTTAAAACCCGTCTAATTGACGAAGGGTTTGATCCTGCGTACGGTGCACGGCCTCTCCGCCGAGCTGTCATGCGGTTACTAGAAGATAATTTAGCCGAAGAAGTTCTTTCAGAAAAAATAAAAGCTGGAGATTCGGCGGTTGTTGACGTCAGCGAAAACGGGAAAGTAATCGTCTTGTTAGGTGATAAAGTACCTTTAACTTAAATTTTCACGTCTATACAACAAAGAACAAATAAAAAACGGACCCTTCAGTTAGAAAAAATTCTAACTGAAGGGTCCGTTTTTTTATTAGCTATATTTAAGATACCGCTTGAAGGCGTGCCTTCGCTTTTCGCAGCTCTATTGTAGCTTCTATCTTTTCTTTTTTAGTTTCCGCTTCGTCGACTAAAAGTGTAACTTTTTCTAGGTTTGCCTGGGCATCACGAAGATCGATCTGGCTTCCTTCTTCTGCTCCATTGCATAAAATCGTAACCTTATCGTTTTCTACCTCAGCGAACCCTTCCATTAACACAATCGTGGACCAGGAACCTACTGTCTTAAGACGCATTACCCCAATGTCGATTGCGGTTAATAATGGTGCGTGACCCGTTAAAATACCTAATTGGCCTGTGCTACTTGGGAGAATAATCTCTTCAGAACTAGCGTCCCAAACAACTTTATCTGGTGTTATTACACGAACGTTTAAACTCATAAGACGTTAACCTTTGTCAATTTTCTCGGCTTTTTCAATAACTTCTTTCATATCTCCAACAAGGTAGAATGCTTGTTCAGGCAAATCGTCGTATTTACCGTCTAAAACGTCATTAAACCCTTCAATCGCGTCGGCTAAAGACACGTATTTTCCTGGTGATCCAGTGAATACTTCTGCCACGAAAAATGGCTGTGAAAGAAAACGTTCTACTTTACGTGCCCGGGCTACGACTTGACGGTCTTCCTCTGAAAGCTCGTCTAGACCTAAGATTGCAATAATATCTTGAAGCTCCTTATAACGCTGTAAAGTTTTCTTAATACGTTGGGCAGTATTGTAGTGTAATTCGCCTACGATGCTTGGCTGCAACATAGTTGATGTCGAATCTAAAGGATCTACTGCTGGATAGATACCTTTCGAAGCTAAATTACGAGAAAGCACCGTTGTCGCATCTAAGTGAGCAAATGTTGTCGCCGGTGCAGGATCTGTTAAATCATCTGCTGGCACATAAACTGCTTGAATTGAAGTGATTGAACCTTCCTTAGTCGATGTAATACGCTCTTGTAGAACACCCATCTCTGTTGCTAATGTTGGTTGGTACCCTACCGCAGAAGGCATACGACCAAGAAGTGCTGATACCTCAGAACCCGCTTGTACAAAACGGAAGATGTTGTCGATAAACAGCAGCACATCCTGCTTGTTTACATCACGGAAGTATTCTGCCATTGTTAAAGCCGTTAAACCTACACGCATTCTTGCACCAGGAGGTTCGTTCATCTGACCATAAACAAGAGCCACTTTAGAATCGCCAAGGTTATTCTCATTAATTACCCCTGACTCTTTCATCTCACAGTAAAGGTCATTCCCTTCTCGAGTACGCTCGCCAACACCCCCAAATACAGAAACACCACCGTGAGCTTTTGCAATGTTATTAATGAGTTCCATAATCAGTACGGTTTTGCCAACCCCGGCACCGCCGAATAAACCAATTTTACCACCACGTCTGTATGGTGCTAAAATATCCACAACTTTAATTCCTGTTTCAAAAATTGAAGGTGCAGTGTCTAAGTCTGCGAATGCAGGAGAAGTTCTATGGATTGGTGATGACGTCTCGTTACCACAAGGCCCTAGCTCGTCTACGGGTTCTCCTAAAACGTTAAAAATACGACCTAAAGTGGCTTTCCCAACGGGCACCGAAATAGGTGCGCCTGTATCCGCAACAGTAGCGCCCCTCTTAAGTCCATCTGTTGATGTCATCGAAACGGCACGTACTTTATTGTTACCTAGGAGTTGTTGAACCTCACAAACGATGTCATCCCCATCCCCACTAATAACTAGCGAGTTATAAATTTTTGGAAGGTCGCCAGAAGGAAACTCGATGTCTAACACGGGCCCAATAATCTGTGAAATATAACCTGTCTTTGCAGCAGTATTTACCATGATTTTAAAAGGATAATTCTTGTTGTTAGTTAATAGACAAAATTTCAAAAACCTAAAATGTTTTCAAGGCATTTTAGGTTCGTTAATCTAAACTTTTGGTTTAGAAGTTTACTTATTCCAGATTTTTCTTAGAATGCTTGCTTATCTAAACCCTACTGAAGCTTGCCATACGAAAGCTAAAAGTAAGAAGAGTACCGGAATTATAGGCATTACGTCAACAATCGGACGAAACGCTGTATATGGTTCAGGCAGAGCAGATAACAAAAAGTTAATACCCATTTGACGTTTACCTCTTTAAAAATATAAAAAAACTCTAAATAGATTATATAACAATTTGTTCAAAGAACTTGTTTAAAATTATCTAAAAAGTGTTATAAACTACTTTTAAGGAAGTCATGTTTACAAAAAAATTGTAACACGTATTTTTATTATTTAGTAACGGGAAAATTTCGCATGGTTGGAATCATCCAAGTATTTGTTGTTCTTCTTGTAGTAGTATCTTTTGGACTGGTGGTTGCCGTGCCAGTTATTTTAGCGACTCCAGGTGAGTGGGAAAAATCTCAAGGTATCGTTTGGAGTGGCGCTGGTTTATGGTCAGCATTAGTTATTCTTACGGGAATTTTTAACACAGTACCAGCTTAACTATGCCGCAAAGAGTGGTTAAAGAACAATAACATTAATCAATAAGAACAAACCTTTCTAAGAAGTCTTAGAAGAGTTTGTTCTTTATTTATATATTTTACTTAGTAATTAATCTATTAGGGGGTTAGGCAAACACTCCCCAGGTAGGATTTGAACCTACGACAAATCGGTTAACAGCCGATCGCTCTACCCCTGAGCTACTGAGGAATTTTATTATATTTCAATTTATTAAAACATAAAGAACGGGGTTTGTCTACGAAACTCTATAATTTAGCCAGGTGCAACACTTTTCTATTGGTTGGAGGAAAAGTTTTGAATCTACTTTTAAATTCTTTTTTTGTATGGTATAGTTTAGTGTGAAAGGAAAGCGGGTGTAGCTCAGTGGTAGAGCGCAACCTTGCCAAGGTTGATGCCGCGCGTTCGAATCGCGTCACCCGCTCGTTGAACTTTTTTCTGAGAACCTCACTTGGCCTCCTCCAGTTTGTTTTATTAAGGCCTTTCAACAACGATTACTTTTTCAGTCGGTTGTAATTTAAATTAATTAATATTAGAAAGTCAGAATTTCGCACTTCGCACATATAATCTTATACTAGAGGCTTAGATTAAGCCGTTTGTTTTAAATTATTTAAAATATTTAATAGTAAGAAAGTCAAAAATTTTTCTAACGGAGGAAAGAAATAATGGCACTACCTTGGTACCGTGTACATACAGTAGTACTAAATGACCCCGGTCGATTAATTGCAGTTCACCTGATGCATACAGCACTCGTTGCTGGTTGGGCAGGCTCGATGGCTCTATATGAGTTAGCAGTTTTTGATCCATCAGACCCAGTTTTAAATCCTATGTGGAGACAAGGCATGTTTGTTATGCCTTTCATGTCGAGAATTGGGGTGACTGACTCTTGGGGTGGTTGGAGTATTACGGGAGAAAGTGTTTCAAACCCTGGTTTATGGAGTTTTGAAGGTGTTGCTTTAACTCATATCGTTTTGTCTGGTATGTGTTTCTTAGCTGCAATTTGGCACTGGGTCTACTGGGATTTAGACCTATTCAGAGACCCTCGTACAGGCGAGCCTGCACTTGATTTACCAAAAATTTTTGGTATTCACTTATTCCTAGCAAGTTTACTTTGTTTTGGTTTTGGTGCATTCCATGCAACAGGTGCCTTTGGCCCTGGAATTTGGGTTTCTGATGCTTATGGTGTCACAGGCCGTGTCCAAGGCGTTGCGCCCGCTTGGGGCGCTGAAGGATTCAACCCATTCAATCCGGGCGGAATTGCTTCTCATCATATCGCAGCTGGAATTTTAGGAATTTTGGCAGGTGTTTTTCACTTAACTATCCGCCCACCACAAAGGCTTTACCGAGCGCTTCGTATGGGTAACATTGAAACTGTATTATCGAGTAGTATCTCAGCAGTCTTTTTTGCTGCGTTTATTACATCAGGAACAATGTGGTACGGGGCCGCAGCTACACCGATTGAGCTCTTTGGGCCAACTCGTTACCAATGGGATAGTGGTTACTTCCAACAGGAGATTGAAAGACGTGTTGAAACATCACTGACTGAAGGGCTTTCATTAAGCCAGGCATGGTCGAGAATTCCTGACAAGTTAGCATTCTATGATTATATCGGAAACAACCCAGCGAAAGGTGGTCTTTTCCGCGCCGGACCTATGAACAAAGGTGACGGTATCGCTGAGGCTTGGCTAGGTCACCCGGTATTCCAGGATAAGGAAGGTCGAGAGTTAACTGTGCGTAGAATGCCTGCCTTCTTCGAGACATTCCCTGTTATCTTAGTAGACAAAGATGGTATTGTGCGAGCAGATATCCCATTCCGACGTGCTGAATCAAAGTACAGTATTGAGCAAGTTGGAGTTAGTTGTAATTTCTATGGGGGCAAGCTTAATGGTCAAGTGTTCACAGACGCACCAACTGTTAAAAAGTACGCTAGAAAGGCACAACTAGGTGAGGTTTTCGAATTCGATAGAACAACACTAGAATCTGATGGTGTATTCCGAAGTAGTCCTCGTGGTTGGTATACTTTTGGACACGCAAACTTCGCTTTAATATTCTTCCTAGGTCATTTATGGCATGGTGGACGTACTCTATTTAGAGATGTATTCGCGGGTATTGGTACTGAAGTAATTGAGCAAGTAGAATTCGGTGCATTCCAAAAGCTTGGTGATAAGAGTACTAAAAAGCAAGGTATTGTTTAAGTACATAATCTAAATTTATTTTTATTTGTTTAATTAAAATTAATTCATGGAAGCTTTAGTATACACTTTTTTACTGATTGGAACTTTAGTTGTTATTTTCTTTGCGATTTTCTTTAGAGACCCACCTAGAATCGTTAAGAAGTAATTCACGATTTGGTTAGATACAATCTAACAAGCAAAAACTAAATAGAAGAATCATGTAATTGATTCTTCTATTTGGTTTTAGACATCCTATTAGTCTTCGTGCTCTTCAAACGGGTCTTTAAGTTCTTTTGATGCGGGACCAAACGCTGTATACACGGAATACCCGGTTATACCAAGAAGAAGACCGCCAATAAAAATACTTAGAATCGTTGCTGTTTCCATAAAAAAAGATAGTTATTAATACTGCATGCAATAAAAAACAAAAGTTTGTTTATAATATATATTATGAGCAGCATTACCGAACAGTACTATTAAATTCTATTTAAGTTAATAATATGGCATTAAGAACAAGATTGGGGGAAATTTTAAGACCACTTAACTCTGAGTACGGTAGAGTAGCACCAGGTTGGGGTACAACACCAGTAATGGGAGTTTTTATGGCCCTTTTTTTAGTATTTTTAGTTATAATTCTGCAAATTTATAACTCATCAATTATTTTAGAAAATGTAGATGTTGACTGGGTAACGGTTAACTAACGGTTTGCGATAGGTTGCAAGGTATTTTCGTGCAACCTATCTATTTTTATTTCCAAGGGTTCGGACTGGAAACGAAAATTAATCATGAGGGTCTGTTTAGATTACCCAGGAATAGCGCATTTTTTATTATCGTAAACTAAAATTTATTTACCTTTCTTAACAAAACTACGGGGCATTGTTTGCCATAATCTACTGTAACAGGAATTAATCCCTGGGAGGTTTTCAAATCACAAACTTTTATTTAATCTAAAATTAATCATGACTACAACTTTACAAAGACGCGAAAGCGCAAGCTTCTGGGAGCAATTCTGCGCATGGATCACTTCAACTGAGAACAGACTATACATTGGTTGGTTCGGTTGTCTAATGTTCCCTACTTTACTTACAGCTATCTCAGTTTACATTATTGCGTTCATCGCAGCACCTCCAGTAGACATCGACGGTATTCGTGAGCCAGTTGCTGGTTCTTTACTATACGGAAACAACATCATTACTGGTGCAGTTATCCCAAGTTCGAACGCAATTGGTGTTCACTTCTACCCTATTTGGGAAGCAGCTTCAGTTGACGAATGGCTTTACAACGGTGGTCCTTACCAAATGGTTGTATTCCACTTCTTCATTGGTGTATGTGCTTACATTGGTCGTGAATGGGAACTTTCTTACCGTATCGGTATGCGTCCATGGATCTGTGTAGCTTTCTCTGCTCCAGTAGCAGCAGCAGCGGCAGTATTCATTATCTACCCAATCGGTCAAGGTTCTTTCTCTGATGGTATGCCTCTAGGTATTACAGGAACATTCAACTTCATGCTTGTATTCCAAGCTGAGCACAACATTCTAATGCACCCATTCCACATGCTTGGCGTTGCTGGTGTGTTTGGTGGTTCATTATTCTCAGCTATGCACGGTTCGTTAGTAACTTCATCGTTAATTCGTGAAACTACTGAGAACGAGTCTGCTAACTACGGTTACAAGTTTGGTCAAGAAGAAGAGACTTACAACATCGTAGCGGCTCACGGTTACTTCGGTCGTTTAATTTTCCAATACGCTTCATTCAACAACTCACGTGCACTTCACTTCTTCCTTGGCGCTTGGCCAGTGATTGGAATTTGGTTCACAGCTATGGGTGTAGCAACAATGGCATTCAACCTAAACGGTTTCAACTTCAACCAATCTGTTGTAGACTCTCAAGGTCGTGTAATCAACACTTGGGCTGATATCCTAAACCGTTCAAACCTAGGTATGGAAGTAATGCACGAGCGTAACGCTCACAACTTCCCTCTAGATCTTGCAGCTGGTGAAGCTTTACCAGTAGCTCTAGTTGCTCCTGCAGTAGCAGCGTAATTAGTACTCTAGAAAACTAGTAAAACAGAGAGATTTATTCTCTCTGTTTTTTTCATTTCTAGTTTTGGCTAATCTTTTTGGCGGGTTACGAATAGAAGGTTGGGATTGACAAACAGTAGCAAATCAAGTTACATATTTGAGTATAAATATTATGCGATGTAAAAAACATTCGCGGGATAGAGCAGTTTGGTAGCTCGTCGGGCTCATAACCCGAAGGTCAATGGTTCAAATCCGTTTCCCGCTAATTTTAGGACACGTTAAAAAAAACTAACGTATCCTTAATACATTTTAAAAAGAATTATAATGCAACCCAAATTAAATATTACTGGGCGTTCCGCTTTATAATTAAAGTAGAAAACAGTATTTAAATCTTTAAGTATTTAACAACAAAATCGTAATTATATTATCATATAAGTATACAAAGTTATATTTGAATTTCTAGTTAGTAGAAAAACATTATTAAATTCAAAACAATAAATTCATGACAGCATCTTTTTTACCCCCAATTTTAACTCCCGTTGTTACATTATTCTTTCCCGGGCTTTGTTTTGCACTATTTTTCGTTCTTATAGAGCAAGAGGAAGTTGGTTAAACTCATTTAAACGGTCTTTCGTCGTTTAGTCACGGCACATTTTAAAGAACGTTTTAGAACTTTTAATAGAACATTTATATGATGGATATACAATCATTTTTAGATAATTTAGTCTTTCTAAGTTTGTTGGTGGTTACCATCCTTTATTGGGCAAGCCTAGTTTTTACCAATTTTAAAATTTTAGGTAAATTAAGTTTCTACGGGACAGTTTTTGCAAACTTTTCAATATTTTCCCTTCTTGGTTTACGTTGGTTAACCTTTGGATATTTCCCGTTAAGCAACCTTTATGAGTCCTTATTATTCTTAGCGTGGGGTATTACCTTTATTACACTAATAATTGAAGATCGGGCCAATCTGTCTTTAGTTGGTTCCATAAGCACTCCTAGTGCTTTATTTATTTCTGGGTTTGCAGGGTTATCCTTGCCTGAAAGTATGCAAGCACCGTCTCCACTTGTCCCTGCATTAAAATCCAATTGGTTAATGATGCATGTAACAGTAATGATGTTAAGTTATGCTGCTTTGATCGTGGGGTCACTGTTAGCCATTTTTTTTCTTGTTCTAGCCAACGGCAAAAACGAAAAAATAACTTTGCAGGGAAATTCTTATGGTCTAACCCCCACGGCAGTTAATAATGATGCAAAGCCTGACGCAAAGCTTACAGCTTACTACAGAGAAGGCAATTCTCTAGAATCTTACCCAAATCTTCTTGTAACTGACGGTAATAGTGAAAACACCAACACCGCCCGGTTAAGCTTATTAGAAAGTGTTGACAATTTAAGTTACCGGACTATAAGTTTTGGGTTTCCTTTATTGACTGTTGGTATTATTGCAGGAGCGGTCTGGGCAAACGAGGCGTGGGGTTCTTATTGGAGTTGGGATCCCAAAGAAACTTGGGCTCTAATAACTTGGCTGGTATTTGCATCTTACCTACATGCACGGATAACGAAATCATGGCAAGGCCAAAAACCAGCAATGATAGCGTCGGTCGGTTTTATTGTAGTGTGGATTTGTTACCTAGGCGTAAACTTCTTAGGCAAAGGACTTCACACTTATGGTCAAATGCTATAGAACAACTTAAAACTTTGAGAAGATTAAAAAAGATAAGGTGCTAGAACTATAGCCCTTATCTTCTTTTAAAACGTTTCGGTTAAAGATAAAGTTGTCTACCTAAACCGATGCTAAATATAGCAGCAATAAGTGCTATCGTTAAAGCTCCAAATATTTGAGAATCTGTAATCATATTTGATTTAAAATTAAATTGTTACGTGTCTTATACCTTCTTACTTAAAAGAAGTTATAATATAATTTATACATTTTAGCTTAATTCGGGCAGCTTCTTCGTAATTAAACAATGTTATTATTGGTTATTAACTAGCTTGCCCCCAAAACAGCTCTTGGATTAAAAGCTTTCTTACAGGTAGTATAGTTCAAAACATACATCTTATTAAAATGACAGATATATTAAATTTACAAATACCTTCACCAACATTTGGTGGTAGTACGGGTGGTTGGCTACGTGCGGCAGAAACGGAAGAAAAGTACGCCATTACGTGGACTAGCAAAAAGGAACAAATTTTTGAGATGCCAACAAGCGGTTCTGCAATAATGCAGGGAGGTGAAAATCTCTTATATCTAGCAAAAAAAGAACAGTGTCTTGCCCTTGGCACACAACTCCGTACCCTTTTCAAGATTAACGACTATAAGATTTATCGTATTTTCCCGAATAGTGAAGTGCAATACCTACACCCCAAAGATGGCGTTTTCCCAGAAAAACTGAACGATGGGCGTGTCGGTGTTGGGAATGTTGACCACTCAATCGGAAAAAATGTACAACCAGTCGATGTTAAGTTTACAGGCAAAAATACTTTTGGTTAAGCTATGTTAAGGTTGGCCGAAGGTAGTCTCTTTAAACATTTGTAACAAACAAAAAACAGAATAATTAAGTGTTTCTTTATAGTTCCGAGTTTTATGCAATATTTTATTAACGAAACTATAATTTAAAATAACAGTTTTAAACTAGATTACTATTAATATTTGATTAAAAATTAGGAAAATAAACTAATATGCTAAAAAATAAGATTTTAGTAGGAAGCATTTTAGCGACTCTTTTCTTTAACAGTGGATTAGCTCCAGCTAATGCATTGGAGCTTGACGAAGATACACGAACAGTGACGCTCGACAGCAAAGGAAACAGTGTAGTGATGACTCCTGAACAAGTAAAACGTGGAAAGCGTTTATTTAATAATGCTTGCGGTACTTGTCACGTTGGAGGACTTACAAAAACAAACCCAAACGTTGGTCTTGATACCGAATCTCTAAGTTTAGCTACTCCACCTAGAGACAGTATCACATCGCTAGTTTCTTACTTTAAAGACCCAACATCATATGACGGGCTAGATTCAATTTCTGAAGTACACCCTAGTATTAAGAGTGCTGATATTTTCCCTAAGATGCGTTCTTTAACAGACGAGGATCTTTTTGCTATTGCAGGCCATATTTTACTTCAGCCTAAAGTGGTTAACGAGAAATGGGGTGGTGGTAAGATTTACTACTAAAACAAAAAATTAACTAGTTAATACATTCTCGTGTGTTAACTAGTTCTAAAATATAAAAAGGAATGAATAATCAACAGAATCTTGGTAACGAAATTTTAACGGCAGCTGTTTTGAGCGCCCTATTTGCTCTTTGCCCTACAGAAACGTTTTTTAACAACAACGGTTTAAGCGAGGTTTTATTCGTAAACTCGAATGCTGGTACGTTTTCCGACTCACCACAACTTCTTTATTCTAAACTAAAAGTTGTATTGGGTAAAAACACTTTACGACAATTCGCTTTCACTATAATTAAACCGCTACACCAGCCAACGGCAAAAACTAAAAGCAGTCGGAATATTTTATCGACCCAAACGTTTTTACTGCGCCAGTATCTTGTAAAATTTAAGCTAATCTATAAATCGTATTTTTTATCTAAGGCAAAAAATTTGCACAAAGCACCGACCGAAAAAGCGTTGAATACAATTGCTATTGAAGCACTCGTCTTGTTAGTGGGTGCCTAACAATTTGGAACTCTAAAGTTAAAATTTTAAAAGAACAAAACTTTTGTTTAATTTTGAATTGGGCCGAGTTGGATTTGAACCAACGTAAGCTATGCTAACGGATTTACAATCCGTCCCCATTAACCACTCGGGCATCGACCCCACAGATAGACGTATATGATAAAGACTATAGCACTCTTTATGAAAGAGCACAAGAACAAATTTGACACCGGTATACTGTTAACCTTTAACTCAAATGCAAAAAAGCTTGGTTTGGATCAACCATTCGATTGTTAATCCAAATCAAGCTTTTTCTTATCTAGTCACCCATTTGCGTTGAAAAGTCTGTTTCAATAGCGTCGTCACCGCCAGCCGCTGGGCCACCTTCAGCATTTTTACTGTAAGCTTTTTGGCCGACCTCCATGATATCCTTTTTAATTCTTTCCGTCAGTGCCTTCATCTCTTCGTAATTTTCACCTTTAATAGCTTCCTCAAGCTCGGTTAGCATACCTTCTATTTTTTGTTTCTCAGGTTGCTCAATTGCTTCGCCTAACTCATCAAGTTGTTTTTTCGTCTGGTAGCATAAAGAATCCGCTTGATTTTTAATGTCAATTTGTTCCGCTTTTTCTTTATCCGCCTTAGCGTTCTTCTCTGCGTCTTCTACCATTCTTTCAACTTCGTCTTTAGCTAATGTTGAAGCGCCAGTAATAGTAATAGATTGTTGCTTGTTCGTTGCCTTGTCTTTTGCTGTAACCGATAAGATACCGTTTGCATCAATATCAAATGTTACTTCAATCTGTGGCACACCACGCGGTGCAGGAGCAATACCATCTAATCTAAAAGTACCTAAACTTTTGTTATCTTTCGCCAATTCACGTTCACCTTGTAGTACGTGAATCTCTACATTAGGTTGGTTATCGACAGCTGTTGAAAACGTTTCTGATTTTTTTGTTGGGATAATCGTGTTTCGAGGAGTAATTTTTGTTGTAACACCCCCAAGCGTTTCTACACCTAAAGAAAGCGGGGTCACGTCTAGAAGTAAAATATCTTTAACTTCGCCACCAAGAACCCCTGCTTGTACAGCAGCACCGATCGCCACAACTTCGTCAGGGTTTACGCTTCGGTTTGGTGATTTTCCTAACAGTTTTTGTACTAAAGATTGAACCGCTGGAATTCGAGTCGAGCCACCAACCAGCACGTTTTCATCTATGTTTGCAGGTTTTAATTCTGCATCCTTTAGTGAACTTTCCAAAGGTTTCTTACAGCGCTCAATTAAAGTTTTACAAAGTTCTTCAAATTTATCGCGAGTTAGTACCTTCTCAATGTGTTTAGGTCCTTCTGGAGTAACTGAGATGAATGGTAAATTTATTGTACTTTCTGTTAGCGTTGACAGTTCAATTTTCGCTTTTTCTGCAGCTTCCGTCAGACGTTGCAGTGCTTGGCTATCATCTGTTAAGTCGATGCCTTCACTATCTTTGAAACTTTGAACTAGCCACTGTACAATTTTTTCGTCAAAATCGTCTCCACCCAAATGAGTATCGCCTGATGTTGAAAGTACTTCAAATACACCGTCTCCAACTTCTAAGACCGAAACGTCAAAAGTACCACCACCCAAGTCAAAAACAAGAATTGTCTCGTTATCTTTCTTGTCTAACCCGTAAGATAAAGAAGCCGCTGTAGGTTCGTTAATAATTCGTAGAACCTCTAATCCCGCAATTTTTCCGGCGTCTTTAGTTGCTTGCCGCTGAGAATCGTTAAAATAAGCAGGTACTGTAATTACTGCTTGTTTTACTGTTTCTCCTAGATACTTTGAAGCATCGTCTGCTAATTTACGCAGGACTTGAGCTGAAAGCTCTTCGGCTGCAAATTGTTTACCTAATGCCGGACAATCCAGTTTAATGATGTCTTCCGTTTGTAAAACCTTGTAAGAAACTTGGCGTAGCTCTTCTTTTACTTCACTAGTTTTACGCCCAATAAAACGTTTTACTGAATAAAAAGTATTTTCCGCATTGATTACCGCTTGCCGTTTAGCAATCTGGCCTACAAGTAAGTCCCCTTTTTTTGTATAAGCTACTACAGACGGGGTTGTTCTCTGTCCTTCTGCGTTTGGTATTACTTCTGGCTTCCCGCCCTCAATAACAGCCACTACGGAATTTGTAGTTCCTAAATCAATTCCAATAACCTTAACCATTTAATTTTATTTAACTCTCTATAAACTTATATCAATACACAAACTAGTATAGTTTTTACATAAGGTCGCCATAAGGAGTAATTACCACATGCTTTTTGGCCGTTTCCCTCTATAGTTCACGTAAAATTTAATTAACCCCCTCTTTATTAATAGACAAAGCTAAACCGTATAAAGTATAATTTAATTTAATTAAAAATTTGTTTTTACAAAATTTATGCTAATTTTTTTAAAATTGCATCGTCTTAGAATCCTAACTTAACGTAAATATATGCAAGCAGGCCTATTCGGGAAAAAGGTTGGTATGACACAAATATTTGACAAATCGGGAACCGCACTCCCAGTCACAATTTTAAAAACAGGATTGTGCCAAGTAAGCCAGATCAAAAGTGAAAGTACTGATGGTTATAACGCGGTACAAGTTGCTTATGATGAGGAAAAATTTAACAAAGTGAACAAACCGACTCAGGGCCGCTTAAAAGCATTTGGTGACCAGGGCTTTAAACATTTTGGAGAATTTCGTGTCTCTTCGCCTGACGAGTATTCGTTAGGCCAAACTATTACTGTCGACTCGTTTTCAGTAGGGCAGAAAGTTCGTATAACCGGCCAAAGCATCGGTAAGGGGTTTACAGGTCTACAAAAGCGCCACAATTTTAGTCGGGGGCCAATGACACACGGTTCCAAAAATCATAGGTTACCGGGAAGTATCGGCGCAGGTTCCACACCTGGGCGAGTATACCCCGGCAAAAAGATGGCCGGGCACATGGGTAACAACAAGGTTACTCTAAAAAACAGTGAGATTCTGTATGTAAACGTGGAAGAAAATATTCTTGTAGTTAAAGGCTCTGTACCGGGAAAACGAAATAATATGCTACGAATCCAGCCTAAAAACAGCAATTAAAGGTTAGTTTATAAAACGTCTTATTTTAATATGAATACTACACAAAGACCTTTACGAGATATAGTGAAGTACCCAATACTCACTGAAAAAACAATAAAGCTAATAGAACAAAACCAGTACAGCTTTGCGGTGGACCGTAAAGCGAATAAAACAACAGTCAAGGCGGCGGTCGAGGAGCTTTTCGATGTTACAGTTGTCTCTGTCAACACCTCGTTACAACCCTTACGTAAGAAGCGTGTAGGGAAATTTGTTGGCACAAAAGCGCGTTATAAGAGAGCCATTGTGCGGCTGGCCAACGAGGACTCAATAACATTATTCGAGGAAGATTAAACGGCACAATTTGTGAATTCAAAATTTAGAGCTTAAACTAAAAAATTTCTATGGCAATTCGTCTGTATAGGGCTTATAGTCCTGGGACTCGTACGAAGTCTGTCTCGTATTTTGGTGACTTGTCGAAAACAAAGTCACAGAGATCCCTAACCAAAGGAAAGAAAAGTTGCGGGGGCAGAAATAATCGTGGAATAATTACAGTTAGAGCCCGTGGTGGTGGGCATAAAAGAAAGTACAGAATAATTGACTTTCATCGCCCAGAATCTACTATTTCAGCGAAGGTTGCTTCGATTGAGTATGACCCTAATCGAAATGCGCGAATCGCCCTTATCCATTACAACGATGGCTCTAAGAAGTATATCCTTGCCCCACGCTCCTTGCGTGTTGGGATGCCGGTATCTTCTGGCCCTGACGCTCCGGTTGAAATCGGAAATTCGATGGCGTTAGAGTATATACCGTTAGGTAGTATTATTCACAACGTGGAATTAACGCTAGGAAAGGGCGGTCAAATTGCCCGCGCTGCAGGCACATACGCTCAAGTAATAGCGAAAGAGGGTGATTTTGTTACACTTAAACTTCCGTCTAATGAGGTACGTCTTGTTAATAAAAGATGCAACGCTACTTTAGGGCAAGTGGGAAACGTCGATAGCTCCAACATTACGCTTGGTAAAGCTGGACGCAGTCGCTGGTTAGGCAAGAAACCCCATGTTCGTGGTGTTGTCAAAAATCCGAACGATCACCCACATGGTGGTGGTGAGGGTAGGTCCCCAATTGGGCGTGCTAAGCCAGTAACCCCATGGGGCAAACCGGCATTAGGCGTTAAAACGCGTAAACCAAAAAGCGCTAGCAGCAAGTATATCTTGCGTTCACGGCGTTAAGGTTGTTTATTCAATTATCATTTTTAAATTAGAAAAACTAAAATGGCACGTTCCTTAAAAAAGGGGCCTTTTGTTGCTTCTCAAGTTATAAAAAGGGTGGAAGAAATGAATAAAAGTGGGAAAAAGGAGGTTATTCGAACATGGTCGCGTTCAACGACAATTCTTCCTAGTATGATTGGTCATACGTTTGGTGTTTACAATGGTAGACAGCATATCCCGGTATTTGTATCGGACCAAATGATTGGTCATAAGTTAGGTGAGTTTTCACCCACTCGAACGTTTCGCTCCCACATCAAAAAAGATAAGAAGACAAAACGTTAGTAAAACATAATGGATAAAAAAATGTTAGATAATACTGAGGTTAAGGCCGTATCTAAGTACATCCGGATGTCACCAAGCAAGGTGCGTCGTGTTCTTCGACAAATTCAAGGAAAGACTTATCCAGAAGCGTTACTTCTGTTAGAGTTCCTACCTTACGCGGCGTGCTCTCCGATTATCAAAGTTTTAAGGTCAGCTACAGCTAATGGCCGCAACAATTTTGGTTACGATGAGACAAAACTAATTGTTAAATCTGCTTTTGCTGATAAGGGGCCAACAATGAAGCGTTTTCGCCCTAGAGCACAAGGCCGAGCTTTTCGAATTCAGAAGCACACAACACACATCACCATTATTATGGGAAATTAAAATAAATTATCAATTTTATACGAGGTTGAGCCCGTGGGACAAAAAACACATCCAACAGGTTTACGCGTAGGCGTGAACCAAGCACACCACTCAACGTGGTTTGCTAATTACGGTGCATACAGTGAAACTCTCAAAGAGGATTACAAGATACGCAAATTTTTTGAGAAGGAGTTCGACTCTATTTATAGTAAGGCTGGTATTTCAAAATTAGAAATTCACCGTAAAGTTAATCAAATTGAATTGATCGTTCATGCTGCAAGACCAAAAGCAATTGCGGCGGACACCGATCAAAACAGTTTAATTAATGTTTTAAAAGATAAATTAACAAAAGTTATTGGACCTTCAAAACAATTTCGTGTAAAAGTTTTACAAGTAGCCAAAAGCGAAAATGAAAGTTTACTAGTAGCACGTGCTTTAGGGGATCAATTGGAAAAACGTGTTGCTTTTAGAAAAGCGATACGTCAAACAACGCAGCTGCTTCAAAAGAGTGGCGTCAAAGGATTCAAAATTCAGGTAGCTGGCCGCTTAAATGGGGCCGAAATTGCGCGGGCCGAATGGGTTCGTGAAGGCCGAGTGCCGCTTCAAACGATACGTGCGGACATCAGTTATGCCACGCACCGTGCGAATACAATATACGGCGTTCTTGGTATAAAAGTTTGGATCTTTAATAAAGAAATTTTATAAATTTGTAAAAGCGACATTGTATGTTACTACCTAAACGAACAAAATTCCGAAAGCAGCATCGGGGAAGGCTTAAGGGGACATCCACAGCGGATACCATTGTTTTTGGAGATTTTGGTATACAAGCCCTTGAACCTGTTTGGTTAACTTCAAGGCAGATTGAAGCCACAAGACGTAGTATTACAAGGTACGTGCGTCGAACGGGTAAAATTTGGATCCGGGTATTCCCCGACAAACCAATTACTGAACGTGCTGCAGAATCGCGAATGGGGGCTGGAAAAGGTGCAGTAGATTTTTGGGTCGCTGTAGTAAAGCCGGGTGCTGTTCTTTTTGAAATTACTGGTTTAAACCGTGAAATGGCGTATAAAGTTTTAAAGTTAGCGTCGTACAAGTTACCTATAAAAGTAAAAATAATAGAGCGGCAAGCAAAATAAAATCACCAAGAATTTTAACTGGAGGTTATTTAATTTTTCAAAACTCTCAACATTAGAAAATGGCCGTAAAAGAAAAAACAGGTATTGTTGTCAGTAACAAGATGGACAAAACTTGTGTTGTTGCTGTTAGTGAGCGTGTTATACACGGAAAGTACAAAAAAGTTCTTCAAAGAACAAAACGTTACCCTACACACGATTCAGAATTTAATTCCGTAGTAGGCGATACTGTAAGAATTCGCGAAACAAAACCAATGAGTAAAACAAAAAATTGGGAGCTTATTAGTGTTTTAAGAAAAACAACAACATAAACAAAAATGATACAACCGCAAACTACTTTAAGGGTAGCCGACAATAGTGGTGCAAAAACCATAATGTGCATTCGAGTTCTTGGAAGCAATAGACGTTATGGAAGTATAGGGGATGTTATTATTGGTGTCGTAAAAGATGCCACACCAAATCTGACTGTAAAGCGTTCGGATGTCGTTCGCGCTGTAATTGTCAGAACCAAGCACACAGTTCGAAGAAAGGACGGTTCGAGTCTCAGGTTTGATGATAATGCTTCGGTGATTATCAACAAGGAAAATAACCCCCGTGGAACAAGAGTTTTTGGTCCCATCGCTAGAGAGCTAAAAGAAAAAGGTTTTACAAAAATTGTTTCGTTAGCGCCCGAGGTGCTTTAATCCGAAATATCATAGATTAACAAAGGGTGTTTATATGAAACTCGATTTAAAAACCATGTACAAAGAGCAAATTGTTCCAAGTATGGTTAAAGAATTCGGTTACAAGAATATTGAACAAGTACCAAAACTTGTAAAGATATCAGTTAATCGTGGAATAGGCGAAGCAGCGAAAAATTCCAAGGAATTAGACATTAGTATCCAAGAATTGTCTTTAATAGTAGGTCAGAAGCCTACGATAAACAAAGCCAAAAAGTCGATCGCCACGTTTAAAATTCGTGACGGCATGCCTATAGGTTCAACGATTACTTTGCGAAAGGGGCAAATGTACAATTTTTTAACAAAATTAGTTCATATTGTTCTTCCGCGAATTCGTGATTTCCGTGGCATTAACCGTAATGGCTTCGATGGGCGGGGTAACTATAGCTTAGGGTTAAAAGAGCAATTAATATTTCCCGAAGTTTCTTATGACGATGTTACGCAGATGCGCGGTCTAGATATTTCCATAGTAACAACAGCTAAGACGGATGAAGAGGCACGTGCTTTATTAACACACTTTGGACTGCCGTTTAAAGCAGCTTAGTTTTTATTTTCAAAAAAAGCGTAAATGACTAATGACACTATAGCTGACATGCTTACTAGAATTCGGAATGCGAATTTAGCGAAGCATCAAATTGTACAAATCCCTTCCACGAAGGTAACAAGGAACATTGCCCAAGTTCTTTCTAATGAAGGTTTAATCGAGTCTTTTACCGAACTAAAAAACGGCTTAAAAAGTACACTACTTTTATCCCTTAAATACGTTGGTAAAGACCGTACCCCAACTATCACGAAGATCCAGCGTGTAAGTAAACCAGGCTTACGTGTTTACAGCGGTTCTAAAAAACTTCCTAGAATTTTAGGCGGTTTTGGTCTCGCTGTTATTTCTACGTCGCGTGGACTAATGACGGATCAACAAGCACGGAAGGAAGGTCTCGGTGGTGAGCTTTTATTTTATATTTGGTAATTTTCAAATAAAGTATGTCTCGTATAGGTAAGCAATTTATAACAATACCAACAAAAGTAAGAGTAAAAATTGACGGGCAAAAGATTCTAGTAGAGGGTCCAAAAGGAAGCCTTTCAAGAATTTTGCCCTCACTGGTTTGTTGTACATTAGATGAAGAAAACAGTAAACTATTCTTAGAAAAATCCCAAGATACAAAGCTTGCAAGCGCGCTGTACGGGTTATCCCGGACACTCGTCTCTAATATGGTGACCGGGGTTTCGAAAGGGTTTGAAAAGAGATTAGAAATTAGCGGTGTCGGGTATCGTGCCCAGCTTGCTGGAAAAGATTTAGTCCTGAATATGGGTTATAGTCATCCTGTTAAGCTGGTTACACCTAGTGCATTGCTTGTGAAGGTAGAGAATCCAACAAGTGTTCTCGTTTCTGGTATAGAAAAGGACTTAGTTGGGGAATTCGCGGCTAAAATACGTTCTGTTCGACCTCCAGAACCTTACAAGGGCAAGGGTATCGCATACGAAGGTGAAATTATTAGACGCAAAGCTGGTAAGACCGGCAAATAAACGTTATTGACCGCTAGATCTATATTTTAATGTATGAGTCTTAAAAGATTATCGAAACCGAAACCAGAATGGTTAGAACGTGTTGTTTCTATTGAACGTGTAACCAAGGTTGTAAAAGGAGGAAAAAAAATGAGTTTCCGGGCAATTATTGTAGTTGGAAACGAGCAAGGTAAGGTCGGTGTGGGCGTTGGCAAAGCAACAGACGTTATTACTGCTGTACGAAAAGGGGTAACTGACGGCAAGAAGAATATTATAACTGTTCCTTTAACAAGTACAAATTCTATACCACATGCGACAAAAGGTCGCTTCGGGGCAGCGAATCTTATTTTGCGCCCTTCGGCACCAGGTTCTGGGGTAATTGCTGGAAGCTCTATACGTACTGTTTTAGAGTTGGCTGGGGTAAAAAATATTTTATCCAAACAACTTGGTTCAAACAACTTGCTGAATAACGCAAGGGCAACGATAAATGGACTTAGTACACTTAGGTCTTACAGCGCCTAAGTTATTGGTTATTAAAACCGTTCAAACCTATTGATTTTTAAATGGCAGCATCAGAAACAATTAATCTTCTCAAAGAGAAGATCTTTAAAATCTTAGGACTTTTAATTCTTATCCGGTTAGGGCTCTATATTCCAGTGCCCACCGTTGATTTGGATATTTTTTCACAAAACCAAATCTCAAACCCTTTGTTTGGGTTTGCTAAGAATTTAACGGGAAGTTCTTTCTTGGGTGTTGGTTCTTTGGGCATTCTCCCATATATAAACTCATCAATTGTAGTTCAAATTTTAACCCCTGTAATTCCTGCTTTAGAGCGGTTGCAGAAGGAAGAGGGCGAGTTGGGGCGTAAGCAGATTACTCGTTATACCAGATACTTGACGTTTGGCTGGGCCATAGTTTTAAGTACAGCCGTAGCCTACTTTTTGGTTCGCCCGGTGGTATTTAATTGGAGCTTGGGTTTAGGATTTAAAATTATTGCCTCTTTAACTACGGGATCCATGTTATCCATGTGGTTTGGAGAGCTTATAACAAATGAGGGCTTGGGCAACGGTTCGTCAATGATTATTTTTATTAACATCATTGGCAGTATTCCCGCGAGCTTAGACGAGCTTTCCAAAAAAATGAGTGGCAATACAAATTTAAATAGTTTAGCTGTGTTAGGAGAAGCTCTTCTGGGTTATCTCTTAATAGTACTAATTATTGTTTTGGTCCAAGACGCTTACAAAAAAATTAGTATCGTCTCGGCCCGACAACTTAACTTCGATTATACGGAACAAAACGTTCAAAACCCGGAATCAAAGAATACCTACATCCCAATAAAGTTGAATCAAGGCGGTATTATGCCTCTAGTCTTCAGCACGACTATTGCGACTGTCTTATTCTATCCATTGCAAGTATTCTTGACAGGCCTATTTAAGGGAGTGGGTGTCGCTAATTTGCTAACGCTCACATCGTTTGGCTTAAACATTGTACTTGTTGTGTTTTTTAGTAGCTTCTATGCTCTTTTAGTTCTAAAACCAAAAGACCTTTCGCAAAATTTAGCCAAAATGGCTTATATTATACCTGGGTTACGCCAGGGTAAACAAACAACCCAACATCTGGAACAAGTAATCAGCCGCTTGGCTTTTATGGGTGGTTTATTCTTGGCTTTTTTAGCCTTTTTTCCTATTCTATTAGGAAATATTTTTGAGTTTAATATCTTTAAGAATTTAACCTCACTATTGATTTTAATCGGGGTTATTACGGATGTTACTTCCCAAATAAGAGGGTATTTAGTCTCACAAAATTACGAAAATTTTAGGAATCCATAAAATTTTCAAAAAGACCAATAGAATAAGGCAGCTCACTCCTGCAAAAAGGAAGTGGAGTTCTGGCTTATTTAGTTAATAAAGAATATCGAACGATTAATTTAAAATTATGAAGGTGGTAAGCTCAATTGGAAATCTAAAGAACCGATCAAAAGATTGCCAAATAGTAAAACGTCGGGGTCGGATTTATTTAATTTGTAAATCAGATCCGCGGCTTAAAGTTAGGCAAGGTCGGGCAAAAATGAAACGTAAATAAATAATATAAATTGAATATTTTTATATGGCACGTATTTCAGGGGTAGACCTTCCGCGCAATAAGCGAATTGATATTGGGTTAACGTATGTATTTGGTATCGGAAAAACAAGTGCAGCTCAGATAACGGAGAAAGCCAATGTTTCTCCTAGCACAAGGTGTGGCGATTTAACCGATACCGAAATTACGCGTATTAGAATTGCAATAGACGAGAATTATAAAACGGAAGGTGACTTACGGCGAGTATATTCGCAAAATATCAAAAGATTAACCGAAATTGGTTCCGCGGCAGGTCGTAGACACCGTGTAGGTTTGCCCGTAAGGGGCCAACGTACACGAACTAATGCACGTACGCGCAAAGGAAAAGTTAAAATAGCGGTGGCACGAAAAACCCGTTAACACCAATTTAAATTTATTCTTCTAGACTTTAAAATCCGGTCATGGTTAAACAAATAAAACGGTTTTCTGGAAAGAAAACAAAACGAAATATTACTACGGGTGTTGTGCATATTAAATCTACTTTTAATAACACTATCGTAAATATTACAGATAAGGGCGGAAACACATTATTCTGGGCTTCCGCAGGCGGCAGTGGGTTTAAAGGCGCAAAAAAGGGTACACCCTTTGCAGCACAATCCGCAGCAGAAAAAGTTGCCACTATTGCAGTAGAACAGGGTATGCGAGAAGCTGAAGTTGTCGTAAGTGGCCCCGGAAGTGGTCGAGAAACTGCTATCCGCGCCCTCCAAGGTTGTGGGTTAGATGTTCTTGTAATAAAGGATATCACTCCACTACCGCACAACGGTTGTCGCCCTCCTAAAAAACGACGTGTATAAAGCCGAGAAAGAGAAGATGTAACATTATTTTTATAAAAACCTTTAAAATGTTTGCATAACATGTTACAAGTACAATGCTTACAATCTAAAATAGAAAAACCTACAGAGCTATACTCTAAGTATTCTATAGGTCCTTTTACAAAAGGACAGAGCACGACAATAGGAAATGCTTTGCGTAGGGCTCTATTATCAAACTTAAACGGTTTAGCTATCGTAGGTGTTCGTATTAACGGTGTTAACCACGAATTCTCGACAATCCCAAATGTTAAAGAAGATGTTATCGACATCTTATTAAATTTAAAACAAATTGTTATTAAGGGTTCTGTTGATAGGCCAACTGTTGCCCGTTTAAGGGCAACTGGAGCTGGCATTATTAATGCGGGCGGAATCGAATTATCTGAAAATATAACATTAGTAGAACCGTTCCAGTACATTACGACATTAACTGGCGATACTAATCTAGAAATGGAATTTTTAATTGACGAGGGTCAAGGTTACTCTGTCAGCAGCAAAATAGAAACAAATCTTCCAGAAGGTTTTTTATCCGTTGATGCTGTTTTTATGCCTGTAAAAAGGGTTAATTTCTTTATAGAAACATCTCGAGATAACACAGCCTCTGAATTGGAAAGTTTATTTTTGGAAATTTGGACAAACGGCAGTATTACACCCGCGGAAGCTTTAAGTTCGAGTGCGGAAATGTTAGAATTAACATTTAGTGCATTAAAAATATCGGAAACGGTAGCCAAACGGATTACAACTTTCGAGTCGCCGGCTACAGAAGAAAGTGCAGAACATTACGATAATATCTTCATCGAAGAATTAGAGCTTTCTGTGCGAGCATACAATTGTTTAAAGCGAGCTAATGTTCATACATTGGCCGACCTTTTAAAATATTCTGCTGCAGAACTTCTTGAGTTTAAAAACTTTGGACAAAAATCCGCGGACGAAGTTTGTGAAAATTTAAAAAAACGTTTTAACATGGATTTACGAAAATAGTAAAATAGGTAAAGAAATGTTAAATTAAACAGTAAGATTTTTCTTGAACTTAAATACTTTTCATGAAAAAATATTTAACCAACAATTTCAATAACGACGACAAAACTTCAAATTAATTATGTCCTTATCAATGTCAGAAAGTAAATCAGGCTACTTTGGTGTAGGCCGTAGAAAAACTGCGGTTGCAAAGGTTGTCTTAGTTCCTGGTACAGGTTCTATGGTCGTTAATCATAAGCCTGGTGAGTTATATCTCCAATACAACTCACAATACATCAATGAATCTAAGGCACCCTTGGTGAATTTAGGTTTAGAAAATGTCTACGATATTTACGTAAATACACATGGTGGGGGTTTGCGTGGACAAGCGGACGCGATAAAGCTTGGTGTGGCAAGAGCTCTTTGTCATATGTCAGCGGATAACAGAACTGCACTTAAAGCAAGCGGTTTACTAACCCGCGATTCTAGAAGTAAAGAAAGAAAGAAGTATGGCTTACTTAAAGCCAGAAAAGCGCCACAATTTTCGAAACGTTAAATTATTAATAAACTTGAAATGCCAAAAAAGGAAATTCACCCAAAGTGGTACCCTGATGCAGACGTTTATTGCGATGGGAAGTTGATCATGACAGTAGGGTCGACAAAACCAAGGTTAGACATCGATATTTGGTCGGGCAACCATCCATTTTACACAGGTTCTCAACGAATTCTTGACACAGAAGGGCGAGTAGAACGTTTCATGCGGAAATATGGCATGGAAAAACAAAACGACTAACTAATAAATTTTTATGCCAACGATACAACAGTTAGTACGATTTGAAAGAGTCGTAAATAAGAAAAAAACTAAATCACCTGCATTAAAAGCTTGCCCCCAAAGGCGGGGAGTTTGCACACGGGTTTACACAACAACTCCCAAAAAACCTAATTCGGCACTGCGTAAAGTGGCGCGTGTACGCCTAACGTCCGGATTTGAAGTAACGGCATATATTCCCGGCATCGGGCATAATATACAAGAGCACTCAGTAGTTCTAATCCGAGGGGGGCGTGTTAAGGATTTACCAGGTTGTCGTTACCACATTGTTCGTGGTACTCTAGATGCAGCAGGAGTTAAGGACCGAAAACAAAGTAGGTCTAAATATGGTGGTAAAAAACCAAAAAGCTAAAATCATAACTCTTTTTAAAATTAAATTATGTCAAGAAGAAATAGAGCCGAAAGGGTTCTGGCCGCACCTGACCCTATATACAATAGTCGGTTAGTTACACTTCTAGTCAGCCGGGTATTAAAATCTGGCAAAAAATCCTTGGCTCAAAGAATTGTTTACAAAGCGTTAGAACTTGTATCGGCAAAAACAGACGAAAACCCGATTTTAGTGCTTGAGCGGGCAGTAAAAAATGTAACCCCTCAAGTAGAGGTCAAATCAAGACGGGTAGGCGGTTCTACCTACCAAGTACCTATTGAAATTCGAGCGTACAGGGGTACTAACGTTTCGTTAAAATGGATTACCGAGTATGCCCGAGAACGTTCTGGGAAAAATATGGCACTAAAATTGTCAAACGAAATCTTAGACGCTGCAAGGGAATCTGGAAACAGTGTAAGACGAAAAGAACAAACCCACAAAATGGCTGATGCCAACAAGGCTTTTGCACATTTTAGGTATTAATCGGGAAGCTGACAAATCTTAAAACGGTTTGCTAAAACCCTAGAACAACAAACAAAAATTTAAATTTCATTTTTTTATGGCACGCGAAAAATTCGAAAGATCAAAGCCGCACATTAACATAGGAACTATTGGTCACGTAGACCATGGTAAAACAACACTGACTGCTGCAATTACAGGGACACTTGCTATTAATAACCCAGAAGCAGCGAAGAGATTTGACGAGATTGATTCGGCTCCAGAAGAAAAAGCTCGTGGTATTACTATTAACACGGCGCACGTAGAGTATGAAACAGAAGGCCGTCATTACGCCCATGTGGACTGCCCCGGGCACGCAGATTACGTAAAGAACATGATTACTGGTGCGGCACAAATGGATGGTGCTATTCTTGTAGTATCAGCCGCGGACGGTCCAATGCCTCAAACTCGTGAACATATCCTACTGGCGAAGCAAGTGGGTGTGCCGCATCTTGTTGTTTTCTTAAACAAAGCAGATGCTGTTGATGATGAGGAACTCCTAGAGTTAGTACAATTAGAAGTTCAAGAGCTATTAGATAGTTATGATTTCCCTGGTGATGAAATACCTTTTGTTGCCGGGTCGGCTTTACTAGCCTTACAAGCCGTGGAATCAGGACCTAAAGAGAGGGGGGCTGATAAATGGGTTGACCTAATCTACAAACTTATGGACTCTGTAGATGAATACATCCCAACGCCAGAACGCGAGATAGATAAAAGCTTCTTGATGGCAGTTGAAGACGTCTTTTCTATTACAGGTCGAGGTACAGTAGCTACTGGACGTATAGAGAGAGGCGAAATTAATGTGGGTGACACTGTTGAGTTAGTTGGTTTAAAAGACACTAAAACTACAACAGTTACGGGAATTGAAATGTTCCAAAAAACATTAGACAAAGGCATGGCTGGTGACAACGTAGGTATTCTAATTAGAGGAATACAAAAGGGAGATATTGAACGTGGCATGGTTTTATCGCTACCGGGTAAAATCACTCCACATAAAAAGTTTGATGCCGAAGTTTATATCTTAAGTAAAGAAGAAGGTGGGCGTCATACTCCATTTTTTACTGGTTACCGCCCGCAATTTTATGTACGAACAACGGATGTAACGGGAACAATTGCTCAATTCACTGGCGATGATGGTAGTGTAGCAGAAATGGTAATGCCTGGGGATAGAATTAAAATGACGGTAGATTTAATTAACCCTATTGCTATTGAGCAAGGAATGAGATTTGCTATTCGTGAAGGGGGTAGAACCGTGGGTGCTGGTGTAGTATCAAAAATTCTAATTTAGTGTATTGACTGAAAATCTATGAGCACATTTAAACCGCACAAACTACGAATAAGCCTTAAAGCTTACAAATCTGGGCTGTTAGACAATTGTTGTACTAAAATTTTAGATGCTGTAAAGACTAGTGGCACAGAAGTTGTGGGTCCAATACCCTTGCCAACCCGGCGTCGACGTTATTGTGTTTTAACGTCACCTCACGTAAATAGTAATGCGCGTGAACACTTTGAAATAAGGACGCACAAACGAATAATCGATGTATATACGCCAACAGATAACACATTAGAAAATTTAAGAAATTTAGACATCTCGTCTGGTGTCGACGTTGAGGTCAAAAATTTTTAAAGGAGTAAACATTAAATGAAAAGCCCTATTTAATTCTAGCTAAGAATTAAATAGGGCTTTTTTTAGCGGGACTGACGGGACTCGAACCCGCAACTTCCGCCGTGACAGGGCGGTGCTCTAACCAATTGAACTACAATCCCAAAACAAAAGTGTTAAACTTTAATGCACTATCTAAATGATAGTGTATCGTCCAAGGCATGTCAAGAAACATATATCGCCTCCACTCTTGTAGTGTTAAAGAAATGGCATATCACTCGATTGTTGTGCTTGTTGATAATTTGTTTCTTTAAGTTTCTTTAAAATTTTACTGAAATATTCTTGTAAGTACGCCTCAAGACTTAATCGGCCTTTAGGCCATGTAACCTCATTTAGAGGCCTGCTAGTCTCGCCTTTAACGGATGCAATTTCCCCGAACTGTAAACGGTCTGCAATATTCCAAGTGGATTCGAAAAAGCGAAAGAAACGCCTTAAAACCCCAAAAGCGAGTGTCGGGATATAAGAGGTTTTTGCTGTTTTACCTGACAATCTTTCACAAAGCTCAACTACTTGGGCCGAAGTCCAAAACTTTTCTCCGATCAAGGAAACAACGGCGTTATCACAATTTACATTGCTTATACTTTGTACAACGGCTTTCGCTGCGTCTTGTGTATCTAGGTAAGCAATAGGCGCCGCGTTTTTCGCCAACCAAATTTTTTGGTTATCTAAAACAGGCACGGCATATTGACTTATAAGGCCTTGAAAAAAACCAGAGCATTGGAAAATGGTGTAGTTTAGCCCCGAAGATTTCAACCTATTTTCAACTTTAAGCTTTAAATCTAGTAGGGGTACACTTGCATTTTTTTCCGCGTCTAGAATTGAGAACTGCATCATTTTTTTAACGCCAGCGAATTTGGCAGCCTCAATAAGAGCGACTTTACCACTCCAATCGACTACTTCCGACGTGTACGTGCTAGTCGAACGGATTGTTGAAGCGTCAATAACAACATGCGCATCTTTCAAAGTAAGTGGTATTGTCTCTGGTATAGTGAGATCTCCGTAAATTAATTCCGCACCCCAATCACGTAAAAAAGCGCCACGCCTAAAATCTCGTACCAAGCACTTTACTTGGTAACCTTCGTCAAGTGCTTGTTTTACAATTTGGCGGCCTAAAGTACCAGTACCTCCAACAATAAGTACGCTCATAAAGTATATTATTAAATAATTTTTTGACTGAACACTTTAAAGTATAACAGAAATTATAGGAACTCAAAGACTGATCAGGTTCTTATTTTTTAAACACTAGACTTTCTATATATAAACCTTGACATACTATTTGAAAGTTTGTTAGTATAAGTTCTAGATTAAAAATTTAATTAATAGAAATTGAAGAATACGAAAATGAATACCATGGAGAGTTTGATCCTGGCTCAGGATGAACGCTGGCGGTATGCCTAACACATGCAAGT
>Ga0257110_1000057_pt1 | contig 59674 bp, 34 predicted proteins | sample LP_taG_7_FD_190184 | JGI IMG/M metagenome (GOLD analysis project Ga0257110, IMG submission 190184) | Marine microbial communities from Northeast Subartic Pacific Ocean, Canada - LP_J_2015_P26_10m | ecosystem: Environmental > Aquatic > Marine > Oceanic | place: Canada: Northeast Subartic Pacific...
AAGCGACAGCATAGTTGGTAAATTACATTGGGAAGAAGGCGTTGCAGGAATTTATGATAATAAAATAATTATGGCGTCATCGTATAACGCTGGAACATCCGGTGCTACAAATTACTTACTGAGCGTGGATATATCTACTACTAGCAATAGTTATTCATTAGCATATTATCCGGATGGTTCAAGTCAAACAGACGCAAGTAGACGGATTAATACACAAGCAAATAATTCAGTAGGGGCATCAGCCGCTTGGGTAGTGTATAAAAACCGATGGTATTTTATGTTTCCATACGGAACTGGTATAAATAGCGACGGTTCATACACCGATGCGGTTGATTACAGCAACGGTTTTGGAGGAGGAGTAAGTCCTTATATGTGGACGTATGTATTTTCCGACTATTCAGATACAACTACATATGATCTAGTAAATCACACCTCTAGTCTACACGATAATAATATGTATATTTTTGGTGGAAAAAATAGTTCAAACACATATGCAAATAATTTATTAAGAGTCGCGCTATCCAACTATACCTTTTCTTCATTAACAGTATCCTCTCTCCCTAGCATTCGTGATAGCCATTCATCAGCAACTTTAAATAATAAAATATATATATTTGGTGGATGGGATGGTTCAACTGTAAATAATGAAGCGTGGGAACTCGACTTATCTACTGATCCGCCTACTTCTACCCAAAAACAATCCAATGTAATATCGTCCGTCAATATTAATCGTTACGGGCATTCTGCTGTCATTTATGATGGAAATATGTATATATTTGGAGGACATGATGGTACAAACTTATACAATACAATATATAAGTACGATATAACTAACAATTCATGGTCTTTGATGACGACGAATGGAACATCTCCTTCAGTAAGATACTATCATACGGCATTTATTACAAAGGATGAAATGATTGTATATGGAGGAAAGGACGCGGCAAATGCAACTATTCAAGACAGTTTTTTATTTGATTTTAGCAATAGTACATGGTATAATTTGAACGATGATGCTACTACTACTCATACCCCGACTTCAGCAAGTATACCAAATTACTCTTTTGGAGCAGACGCAATACATTACAATTCAGGGAACGATTACAAAATATATTTGTACGGAGGGTATAATTCACAAAATACTACATTATTAGGAGACAATGGTATAATACAAGTCACCGATATATCTCACAATCTAACGGAATATGTCACATCTGAAGTCGGTATAGCATTTACATTTAATACAGATAACACTGGAAAAGTAGGAATTGGGAAACTAAATCCAACAAAAACGCTGGATGTTGGAGGAGATATTAATTTTTCTGGCTCGTTGTATCAAAATGGAAGCGTCGTGAATATTGGAAGTTCAACATTTAATCAAAATACGGATTTAACCGTTAATTCATTGACCGGAAATAGTTTTTTAACTATATCGGACGGTTCAACTAAAACAATTACTGAAATTGAATATTGGTATAGTAATTCGTCCAATTTTTCGTGGTCTTTACACAACGACGGCACGTCTACTGCTCCAGTTTCTAGAAACAATCATACAAGTGTTATAGATAATAGTGGTAATATTATAATATTTGGCGGAGATGATAGTGTGTCCGAAAGAAACGACGCATGGAAATACAGTATATCCAGTAACAGTTGGAGCGAGTTATTCAGTTCAACTACACCGTCTACCGGTTCGTGGGACCAAATATCTGGTTCTCCAGCGAGTAGTTCAATAACCGACGGCGTTGGTTACAACAAAGAATTGTATATTGGTTGTGATTCTGGTGCTACTTTCCATAAATATAACCCGTCTACTGACGTATGGACCACTTTAGCATCCAAATCGCAAAGTATTTACCAGTATGATATGATGGTATCGTATAAAGGACATATTTATTCAATAGATGTTGTTACCGGCGAACGATCGGTATGGGATTATAACATTAGCGCTAATTCATGGAGTAAACTATCAAATATCTCTGATTCGACACATGATAGATATGCGGCCCATGTATCCGTATACAATGGTATTATATATGTATTAGCTGGAAGACACATACCCTATAATCATGGATATTTTAGTGATATTTGGACATATAATATTAGTACCAATACCTGGTCAGAAATAACCTCAGTGACAACAACATTAGACGGTAACAGTGCGTCTTTTCCTACATTTGCTTATGGTGCATATACTTCACATGGCGACAATATATATATGGTTTATGGGTACGCGTCGTCCGGCAGTGATATGAATACAGTTTATATATACAATATTACAAACAATACAATGACCGGTTATACAACATCTATGACCGCAAATTATACGTCAACCGTGTCGTTACATGAAAATTGCCTTTATATGTTTGGCGGGTATGCTGGTTCAAGTAATGTTAATACACTAATAAAATATGATTTAGAAACAAAGACACATACAACTATTTCTCAATCTGGCACATGGCCTTCAGCAAGAAGAGATTTGCGATGGGCTACGTTAGGAAATACTTTTTATGCGTTAGGAGGGTATACCACCTCCTCCAGCTCAACAGATGTATGGCGTTACACATTAGACGATACACCCCAAAAAATTAAAAATACAAGTAGCGTTTTAAACGGAGACGAAATAATCACAGTGTTTGGAGGAAGCAATGGTAATGTCTGTTATAGTTCAATTTATAATTTTAATTTGACAAATAACAGCTGGAGTTATATAACTCCGTCTAAAGACACGGTGGACGGTGATACAACGCATGGCAATCAAAGAGGAATTCCATTCGAACGAGACGATCATACATTTGTAAAATACAACAACAAAGCATATTTATTTGGAGGAAAAAATGGAAGTACTACATATTACGATACATGGGAGTATGATTTATCAACTACAACATGGACTAAAAAAGCGCTTGCTCTATCGTCTTACGCAAGGTACGGTCATACATCCATTATATACAATGGCAACATGTATGTATTTGGTGGTTACAATGGAACAACATATTTTAATAATGTTTTAAAATACGATATTACAAACGATAGTTGGTCGGAATACAACGACGGGACTGGTGCTTCAACCCCTTCTTCTCGATATGGACATGTTGCTAATCTAATTCAACCCGAAATGATAATATTCGGCGGAATATCGGCAAATGGAGCAGTAAAAGATTCGTATGCGTTTGGCTTTAGTACAAATACGTGGCATTTGTTAGACAACGATGACGCGAATCGACCAAATAATCCTCAATCTACAAATGCTGAATTATACAATACTGGAACTGGATACAAATGGTTCGTATTTGGAGGGTCAATCGCAATTTCGATTGCTTCTCAAATATTATATGAAAATTTTGAAGCAGGGTATTATACCGGTAATGTAACTTCAGCCACTATTGTTTCCGGGGGGTACAACAGTAGTAATGCTTTACAGGGTGGCGGTAAAAATAGTTATGATAGATGGAGATTAGGCGATACAACTTTTCAATCGGTTAGTTTTTGGTACTATAGAGATAAAGCCAACAGCGGGAACCAAATGGAGGCCGTGTTTGATAATAATAGAGGAACGAATGGAACGAATAGTTTATTTTTTAATACAGACAACACCGGTGGACATTTAGATAAAGTACATTTTACATCATCATCATCTGCTGTAAGTAAATTGTATATTGATGGTGTAGACGAATCGTCTGCTATACACACCGGTTGGTCGAGTGGTTGGTCGAGCACAACATATGCTGATAACACATGGCATCACTTTTACATTGAATTCGCATCCTCTCAAACCTCTCCTATTACATTCGGACAACCTGAGCGGGCGGATGGACTTTATGCCGGCTCGTCAGAATATGTCAAATGGGGAGGTGGTGGTAAATTCGACAATGTTAGGATATTCAGCAGTGCCCTTACCACAACACAAATAGCCATTTTATTAGAAAATAATAATAAAATGCATGTTGCTGATATTTCAAACGCCAATGTTAATGTTAATACGACTACATATAATGGATTTACATACAATACAAACAATGATGGGAGAGTAAGTATAGGTAAGTTAAACCCAACAAAAGAATTGGATGTTGTAGGCGACGGGATATTTACCGGTTCTGTGACATCGAGTGGGTCTGTTCTTACTAGTGACGACCGTGTAAAGCATAACGAACAATTCATTGTAAATGCTCTTTCTACTATATCCAAACTAACACCAAAACATTACTTTAAAACAGGTAGTCATTTATACGATGCTTCTCATAACTTTGTATTAAATGCAAATGGCGTACCTGTTAATATTTCAAACACCCCTCTTATCCTCAACAAAGATTACACCGTAGAGACGGGTATCATCGCACAGGAAATACAGTCCATACCAGAACTAAAATTTGCGGTTCAAAACACTACCCCGTTGGGCGTAGACTACAACAGTATCCATTGCACCCATATAGCAGCAACCAAAGAACTCCATCAAATCGTCCAACATCAGCAAATACAAATAGAAACAATCAAAGAACTCGTCCAATCCCAACAAACAACCATAGAAGAGCAACAACAAGAAATCGAACAGTTAAAATTGGTAAATCAAGATATGAATAATCAATTCAACCAACAATTGCAACAAGATATGAATAATCAATTCAACCAACAATTGCAACAAGATATATTGGTGATAAAACAACATATTGGATTATAAACAAATTAATAAATAAAAATATAAACTTAATTATTAATATATATATACATACATGCCAACCGTTCATGAAGCTGCGAAATTAACAGTTTCTACCGATACAGGTATATCTCGATCTGTTTCAAATTATCTAGGTGTTTTAGAAGTATCTGGTCCCGGAATGACCACCGCACCAGAACTACACGACCATTTATTTATTTTAGATAATTCAAATTCAAATGTCCCGCAATTATCATTAGGCGCTACGGATAATTCGGGTATATTTCAGTTAGGATTAGATACTAACGGAAATTCTATACTAGAAGCAACTCATAATGGTACAAGTAAAAATATATTAATCCAACAACACGCGGATGGGTTCGTCGGAATTGGAACGAATCAACCTGCGTCTAAACTACATGTAAGCAGCACGGACGCAATCACTATACCCGTAGGTACAACCGCACAACGCCCTGGTATAGGTAATCTATCAGCTGTTCAAGGCATGGTGCGCTACAATACAACTACAAGTCAATTCGAAGGATATGGACCTGGTGGAACTTGGGGGTCTTTAGGAGGAGTTATTAACGTAGCGCAAAATACAAAAATCACGGTGGCCGAACCAGACGCGGACTCTAACAACAACGAAATCAAATTCTACACCGCACCAACAGGTGATATAAGTGCCAATAGTGCTACCCTTCGCATGATAGTAAATGATGAAGGGAACGTAGGAATTGGAACGACCAGTCCGTACTCAAAATTACACATAAACGATGGTTATTTATTAATTTCCGAAAACACAGACAGCAGAGAAAATTGCGGTGGTGTTATTGGTTTTTATACTACTGATATGGGGGTGAATGGATCGGGAACTACACCAATACAAGCATATATAGGAACTAGAACTCATTCATATGATGAATCGCTTGCGAATGAGCGTGGAAAAGATAGAGCTGAAATGGTTTTCTATATAGGAAATAATAATAATGATGGTTGGGGACCAGATAGATTTAATTTTATTGGATCTGAATATAGATTTCATGCGAAAGCCGTTTATCCTAGCGGAGGTGTTTCACAGGACGGTAAACAAGGATTAGACAATATTTGTGGTCAAGTAAGTGATAGTGATTGTGCTTTATTTATTTCAACAATTGGACATGTAGGAATTGGAACGACGAGTCCAGGGAGAAAATTAAGTGTAGCAATGCCTAATAATACCGCACAAGCTTATATGGGATTTTACAGAAGTAATTCAACTCTATATGGAGAATTTGGATATAATAGCAGTTTTTATATGTTCTCCCTAGAAAATATACCTATAAGATTTGGTGTAAATAATAGTGAAAGAATGAGAATAAATACTAGTGGATCTTTAGGTATTGGTACGGTGAGTCCACTGCAGAGATTGGATGTAGGTAATGGAAAAATATGTTTTTCAGGTAGTATAGTAGGAGGGCAGGGTGGTATCAGTTATCATCACTCTGGTAGTTCCACAGAAAGAAAGATTCTTTTTTTTGATTCTGGTGGTGCTACTATTATACGCTCAGGAGATGATGGTAGCAATGATGGAATAAGATTTCAAAATTATAATGGCGTCGAAAAAATGTTTATAAGAGAAGATGGAAATGTAGGAATTGGAACACCGAATCCAGATGCAACACTTCATGTTAATGGAAATACTATAATGGGTAGTAGTGGTGCATATTCAAGTATGGGTCATACAGATGCCTTATTAACATTAGGCGGAGCTCATAATACTGGTTATAATTTAAGTGGTAAAGTAAAATTGTTGATTACTGGTGCGAATAACGACGGTTCCTCACCATACGATATTATGTGTGAAGATGAAAATGGTGTCGATACTTTTTTCTTGAAAAGTCCTCCTACTTACAATGGTACAGATGGTATTTGTTATGTAAGAGGGAGAATAGGAATTTATCATACAAATCCTATATATCCATTACATGTAAATAATTCTAGAGGAGCGCATGCCGGAGGAATAGGTGGCCGAAAATATAATGCGGCTGGTAATTTTGGTGGATGGCATAATTGGGGTTCAGGAACCAACCATCAAATGAGTGCGTTATTTTCTCAAAGTATTGCGAGTTTGGGGAGTTATCACGTTATGGGATCTGACCGAAGAATAAAAAAAAATATAATAGATGTTCCAGACGATTTAGCACTTGAACAAATAAGAAATATACCTTGCCGTTATTATGGGTATATAGACGCGGTTGAAAGAGGATCAAGTGAAGCGGTAATTGGATTTATAGCACAAGAAGTAAGAGAAGTATTTCCTTATGCTGTTAAGATAATCCCATATTGGATCCCGAACGAATATAGGAGTTTATCTAATTTTACATGGGAAAAAAAAGAAGTTGATAGTAGTTATTTTTATAGCGATGAAAATATAAATAATAATAATAATGTTCAAAGAAATTGTACATGTATATATAAATTAACAACAGATATACAAGAAGATGTTAGTGGTGTTAAATATCGTTTTTATGTTGCTAATGATATAAGTGGTAATGATGAAATTATGAAAGAAGTAATTGGTAATAGCGATAATACATTTACATTTGATGTATCTTATAATAACGTGTTTTGTTATGGAAAATTTGTAGATGATTTTCATACTATAGATAAAAGTAAAATATTTACCCTTCATCATTCCGCAATACAAGAAATAGACAGATTACAACAAGCGGATAAAGCAAAAATTGCTGAATTAGAAAATAAAGTAGTCACGTTAGAATCCGAATTAGCGGCGATAAAACAACATTTAGGTATATAATATTATAATAATAATCATAATATAAAAGATTATGATTAATTACAATAAAATGTTCAAAATAAATGAAAACTGTAAAACAAAAATAGAAAAAGTTGAAAATCATACAGTATTAACAATTGATAATTTTTATAAATATCCTAATAAAATATATGATTATATGGAAAAAAGTAAAAAATTTAAAGACCCGAATAACTATTATCCTGGTATAAGAAAAAAAGTATATAATTATGAAGAACATTTGAATGAATTAAGAACATTATTAAAAAAAATAAGTTTTCGAAAAGATTTTTCTATGCCAATGAAAGAATATATTTTATACTATAATAAATTATCACTTTCGGAATATGTGCCGAAACTAAAATGTGAAAGGGAAAATATTTGTCCTCATTTTGATACAGATGGTAATGATAATAAAAAATTATTAGCCGGTGTTTGTTTTTTATCAAAAGTGAATCACGGAGGAACCGCTATTTATAGAAATAAAAAATTAAATGTATATCACGATTGTGAAAAATTTAGAAAAGCACCTATGAATTTACGATATCCAACAGATAACTTCTCAGAGAGAAAATCTGAATATTTTGAAGTATTAAAATTATTTCATATGAAATGGAACCGATTAATTATGTATGATGGTAACCTTTTTCATAGTATGTATGTTGAAGATGATGATATATTTAAAAAAAATAAAAGAATAACGAGTAATTATTTCATACCTTACAATTAATCTATTGTATAATTATTAATTTATATATTATCATGAAAGTGAATTTAATTATATTATAAATTAACAAATTAATAAATAAAAATATAAACTTAATTATTAATATATATGCCAAACGTCCATGAAGCAGCGAAATTAACAGTTTCTACCGATACAGGTATATCTCGATCTGTTTCAAATTATCTAGGTGTTTTAGAAGTATCTGGTCCCGGGATGACCACGACGCCACAATTACATGACCATTTATTTATTTTAGATAATTCACATTCAAATGTCCCGCAATTATCATTGGGCGCTACGGATAATTCGGGTATATTTCAGTTAGGATTAGATACTAACGGAAATTCTATACTAGAAGCAACTCATAATGGTACAAGTAAAAATATATTAATTCAACAACACACTGATGGGTTCGTCGGAATTGGAACGAATCAACCTGCGTCTAAACTACATGTAAGCAGCACGGACGCAATCACTATACCCGTAGGTACAACCGCACAACGCCCTGGTATAGGTAATCTAACAGCTGTTCAAGGCATGGTGCGCTACAATACAACTACAAGTCAATTCGAAGGATACGGACCTGGCGGAACTTGGGGGTCTTTAGGAGGAGTTATTAACGTAGCGCAAAATACAAAAATCACGGTGGCCGAACCAGACGCGGACTCTAGCAACAACGAAATCAAATTCTACACCGCACCAACAGGTGATATAAGTGCCAATAGTGCTACCCTTCGCATGATAGTAAATGATGAAGGGAACGTAGGAATTGGAAATTCTACTCCACAAGCAAAATTAGATGTCGGGGGAACTATGAGCGTAGGATTCATCGGTGATTTTGAAAATATCTATACTTTTAGCGAAGAAAACAAGATCCTTCCTATTGATCCAGGTAATAGTGATGAATTTGGAGCCTCCGTAGCCATTTCAGGTAAGTACGCAATAGTGGGAGCATATCGGGACGATATAGATAATAGTAACTTAGACAGCGGTTCTGCTTACATTTTCGACGTAACAACTGGCACACAACTCCACAAACTGGTGGCATACGATGCATCGGCTAATACTCATTTCGGATGCTCTGTAGCCATTTCCGGTAATTACGCTATTGTAGGAAGAAAATATGATGACCCCACAGGTAGTTTGTCGCAAAGTGGTTCTGCTTACATTTTCGACGTAACCACCGGAGTACAACTTCATAAATTAACTGCTGGTTCTGACGCCGGTCAGGCCCATCAATTTGGATATAGTGTAGGAATTGATGGTAATTACGCTATTGTGGGAGAAATATATGGAGATGATGACAACATCGTACAAGGTAACAGCACAGGCGCTGCTTATATTTTCAACGTCACCACAGGGGCAAGAGTTCATAAACTTAATGCCAGCGATTCCACGGGTAGTGATGAATTTGGAACTTCTGTAGCCATTTCCGGTAATTACGCCATTGTGGGGTCGCCATATGATGACGACAACGGGGCGACTAGTGGTAGCGCTTACATTTATAACGTAACCACCGGTGCAGAACTCCGCAAACTTACCGCCGATGATGGTGTGATGAATGATTATTTTGGACTTTCCGTAGCCATTTCCGGTAATTACGCCATTGTGGGGGCACACGCCAATGACGACAACGGTAATGGTAGTGGTAGCGCTTACATTTTTAACGTCCAAGCAGGTGTAGAACTCCACAAACTTCTTCCTGAGGATGGTGCGGCGTCTGATCAATTTGGAAAGTCCGTAGCCATTTCCGGTAATTACGCCATTGTGGGGGCAATATACGATGACGACAACGGTGATGGTAGTGGTAGCGCTTACATTTTTAACGTCCAAACAGGTACCCAACTCCACAAACTTGTTGCTAGTGATGGTGCGGCGGCTAATTATCTTGGAAAATCCGTAGCCATTTCCGGCACTTACGCCATTGTGGGGGCATACGGCGATGATAGCGGCGCTAATGACGGTGGTTCTGCCTATATTTTTGGTCCTCCTGTGTCGCGTATTATCGGCGGTCAAAAGGTTGATGGAAATATGTTTATTGAAAATGGAAATGTAGGAATCGGAACGACGACTCCAGGTGCGCCATTAGAAATCTACAAAAAAGGTCATAATAGTGATGAAAAAGGTGGTGCTATCATTTTATCACGTTATCTTCATGGTGTAGATGGAGTAAATAACACTTCCACTCCATATAGGGGTTCTTGTATTTGGCATGAATATACAAGTGGCAATGATTGTATGATGTTTGCTTCTTCCAGCAATGCCAATCCTTACACTTTATCTCCCTCCATGGTTTTAACAAACCAAGGAAATGTAGGAATTGGGACAACAACTCCAGGAAGTATATTAGAGGTTTATGATAATAGTGCTGCTGGTGAAGTAAAAGATATTTTACACGTTAAAAATTCCGGTGGTTATGATATGGTTTCTTTGGGCACTTCGTCAAATTTTAATTCAGGTGCTATTTCACTTTATCAAAATTCAACTACAAAGGCTACACCAGGCATCGTTATAAATAGTAATGGTAATACATATTTTAATGGAGGAAATGTAGGAATTGGAGCGACGAGTCCAAGTGCGAGATTACAAATAAATAGCATTTCCTCCTCGACTAATAATCCTGAAATACTTACACTAAAAAATGCTTATAATACTAATAATTCATCTAATATAGTTTTTAGAGATTATACGAATATTGTGGGTCAAATAGGAACTTTATATGATGGAACAAAAATGAATTTTACTTTTAGTCATTTATATAATAGTGGTTATCGAACTGGAGAAATAATGCGAATTTGTGGAAATGGACATGTAGGAATTGGAACGACGGACCCGGGTAATTTCAAATTAAAAATTTATAACGGCACGGGAATAAATCTTACTGGTTCAAATTCTTGGCATAATCAATTTTGTGTGGAAGATCAAAATACTACTGGTACTGGTATTACATTTAAAGCAGGGACGCATACAGGATATATATATTACGGTTCAAGTAATGGTAGTCCATGGGCTGGTAATGGTAGTTTTGGTTTTGCTACAACCGCAACTGGTGCTCAAAGTGACATAAAAATGGTTATTAAAAACGATGGAAATGTAGGAATTGGAATAGCTGACCCAACTGCTCCTTTACACATAAAAACCACCGCCGTTGGTGATTTAATAAGATTTGAGGGAAGTGGATATTATCGAGCAGCGATAGGATTTGGGACAAATTTTAGTGACTATCCTGCCGGAGAATTGAGTACTCATCCGCTACCAGGAGGTCAACCCACACAAGGGGGGCTTATTTTACAGTGTAGAGCGAGTGATAATGAAGGGGCAGCATTATGGATGAACGGTATGTCTGCTGGAATAATTAGCCCTGGAGACAATCACACTTGGAGTTGGAAAGATGAGGATGGATATGTGAATAATGCTCTTAATTATTCATGGCATATAACCAAGGCTGGTGCTCTTGTAAATAATAGTGATATTAGGCTAAAAGAAAATATCCGATATTTTGATGACGAATATGAAATATCTGAAATAAAAGAAAAATATGCTCAAATTAAATTTTGTAAATATAATTGGATAAAACCATTAAAAGATCCATCTGGAGTTAAAACCGACAATTATGGTATTATAGCACAAGAATTGGAAATAAAATTTCCAGAAATGATAGAATTCGATGGTCATACAGATACAAGAATGTTGAATCAAGAAAGAATAAAGTATATATCTTATTATGTTATTCAAGATTTAGTAAAAGAAAATCAGGAATTAAAAACAGAAGTAGCCGAATTAAAAACCAAAAATGCTGCTTTAGAAACAAAAGTAACTGACCAAGTTAGTCGGATAGATCGGATAGATCATTGTTTGACCGATGTATCGAATAATAGTGTAATTATTAATTCGATGAAAGAAACAATATCAAGGTTAACTAAAACAACAAATAACTTATCATTGAAAGTTATTAATATGGAAAGACAGATGATAGACCTACAAAATGCGATTTTAAAATTACAAGGAGAGTGATTTAACTCTTTTAATATAAAACATAACCATATGTATTATATTAAAAATTATTAAGTTAATATATATCAAAATGTCAAATATTAAGAGGGGAGAGAAAGCAACAGTATCTACTAGCTTAGGTATATCAAAATCAGTTTCCAATAGTTTAGGAGTATTGGAAATTTCTGGTCCGGCGTTGACATCTATCACACAGAATTATTCAGAGTGCTCTATTGATAGTTCAAATATCCCCCAATTTACTATAGGGGCGACTAATATTGACGGAATATTACAAACAGGAGTAAAAAATGATGGAAATTCATTTATGCAATCTTCTATCAATGGCAATAGTAAAAATTTATTACTACAGCCAAATGGAGGTAATGTTGGCGTTGGTATAGTAGGAACATCTACGCCAGATTGTTCATTGCACATTGATTCTACAGATGCGATTGTTTTACCAAGAGGCAATACGAGTGAACGACCAAATCCAGCATTTCCCGGGATGTTACGATTTAATACAGAGTTAAATCAGTATGAGGGATATGTTAAAGACACTTGGAGAGATATACGCATTCAATCAAATAGTAGTTATATTAATTATATTACTACTGAAAACACTTTTGGGTCAGACGATGATGAATTATCGTTTTATATGAACAATTCAAAAAAAATAATTATAGATATTTCTAGAATATTAATTGGAATGGAAACAAAAGATTCTACCGATGAAGCATTAACAATAAATAATAAGATATATTTGCAACAATCAAATACAGATAATATAGGTATTGTATACTATAAAAACGACGATTTGAATAAAGTGTTCACAATTTCAAATGAAAGTGTGCTATTGTCGTGTTTGGACCCATCTAATTCTAGTGTACAATTAACAAAATCAATTGATGGAAGTGGTAATTATGACAGTTTATTAACAGTTTATAATTCAGGCAATGTTTCAATTGGCGACGGTTCTCACGAGGACGAATCATTGTTATATATCAAAAATACAACGAATGCGGTTACTGAATTAATGATCGAAACAGCGGTTTCAGGTGGCGGATTTGGTGGCGGGGGGCTTGGGGGAGGAGTGCCCGGTAATGAAAAATCTCTAATACAAATGACAACACAAACCAAAGATTTGCAATTATCATATTATGGTACCCATTTTAAAATTAATAGTATGGAGATTGATAATACAGGAAATATCGGAATAAACACTTCTCCGGATGTTAATTATAAGATAAATATCAACGGCAATGCTAAATCAAATGCTTGCACAATAGTAAGAAATTATGGTATATATATAAATACTCCGAAAGAAAGCCAAGTGTCGGCTCACCATACAAATGCCCCGGGACATTATGAAATAAGAGGCAGAGAGACAGGCAATGGTGATTCAGGTCATTTAAGATTACGAGCAGATAAATCGTTCATTGATCTAACCGGATTAACAACGAACGCGATAACTAATCAAGTTATAAGAATGTATACAGATTCGGATGATCGAGTAACTATTTCTAGTAATGGTAATGTAGGAGTTGGAATCCCAAATCCCTTATACGCATTAGATGTCAATGGGGTTACATATGCCGATAGTATAGAGACACCATATCGTCCGACTTATGGGAATACGGACGATAACTGGTGGAGCGGGTACCCGCACTACCAGACCATGCAAACTGCAACTGCGCCGGCCGATGTTAAAGATCAAAATTTCATTAAATTTCACGGAACAAATACTGATGGATCAAATTCGTGGGACCATACAATGATTAAACAGTCGCACTGGTCAATCCCTGCTGTGGACTCTATACCTCCTCGTAATAACGGAATATGGTATGGAAAATATGGAGACGAGCTTCTTATTCTTAAAGGAAATGATAATGCGGACCGCGTTCGTTTCCTTGCTCCAGTTATATCGTTTGAAGGTATTCAATACGAGGCGGGTAATTTCGGGGCGACAGGTGATCCCCGATACCCATATAAAGATACAAATACTAATTATAGTGTCATGACTATTAGCTCGTCTGGCGTTGGGTTTGGCACGCAATACGATCCTGAATATGTACTTGATTTGGGAAATGGTTCTCTTGGTATGCACAAGTACGTGGGGTGGAACTACGATGGTATGGGGAGGCTTGGACGTACCGGTAGTACACATGGGTCCCTTTTTATCGATGCTCAGAAGGCCGGTTCGGGTGGAGTTTTTGGTATCGGATGGCCCACGTCGGGGGGCATGGGGTACCCGTACTCGCTTGGACAGTTATTAGCAGCATGGAGTTATGTCGGTTTTTTCTTCAATGATGATTCAAACAATTCCGGAGCGTGGGGATGGTGGTGCAATTATAATGATGCTACGGTATTAACTTGGGATGGTGACCCCAAGTTTGAAACACGGCCTTGGGGAGCACATGTGTTCGGTCGAGTTACGGCAAACTACGTACTTGTCAACACGACCCCATATAAAGTAACCGACCAACGCCCCTTTACCGTTATAACAACAACAATGCATCTTAACAGCGACCCCCCTTTTGCGAGTGGGTGGTCCGGGAGTCGATACACGGGATACGGGAGACATGGACTCAGTTCGTTTCCGTCGTACGGGATTTTTGGTTTGTACAGCAGTAAGGATATTCGTTATACAAGCGAGCTCATGATTGCTTCAGATAGGAGAATTAAATCAGAAATAGAAGACTACCCTGATAGCGAGAGTTTAGAACAATTAAGAGAGATAGATATGTATTTTTTTCACTATATAAATAAGTATTCCGCAAGTGGTATCGTTCAGATTGGGGCGATTGCTCAACACGTAGCCCACATCGTTCCAGATGCTGTGACATATAGGAGAGCGTCTATCCCTGATGTATATACAAATCTCACTGATATATCATGGGTCAACATTATTGAAAATAATATTGAAAAATTTAAAATGTCATGTTCCCAAATTTCAAGTAGTATTATTGGTAATCTTTATTATGAATTTAGGGTTTCAGACAATATTACATCGGACGCTACGACTGTACAATTAAAAGCAGATGATGATCATTCCTTTATTTTTGATAAAAAATGGAATTGTATATTTTGCATCGGGCGTATAGTGAATGATTCCCATATTTTAGCGTATGAACATCTACATACAATGAACTTTTCTGCAACTAAGGAACTAGATAAAATACAAATATCTCATCAACAGGATTTAAGAAATATGGAAATTACTTTAAATACACACGATAATGATATTAGTAATTTAGAAGATAATTTTAATAATATTCTTAATTCATTAAATGATTTGGAAACTAAAATGCGTAATGTCTCGTGAGTATAAATTTAATATTATAAAATAAAAATCTTAATTAATAATATTAAAATATATTATATGTCATTTAACAAGGGTGTTTTAACCACTATATCGACAAATGACGGGATATTAAAAGATACATCTTCTAATTTTGGGTTGTTAGAAATATCTGCCCCGGGCATAGCTTATCTAGAAAATAGGTATTCTATCATGCAATCGGATTTAAGTAATATACACCAACTAACAATCGGGTGTATTGACTCGAATAATATACTCCAAATTGGTATTAATAATTTATATAACTATACTTTCAATTCTATAACTAATAATAGTTATAGACATATCACAATTCAACCGTTAGGAGGGTATGTTGGTATAAATACCAGCACTCCTCTTGATATTCTTGACATTAGTTCTACAAATGCTTTTTTAATACCAAAAGGTTCGACAAATTACAGACCAGGTAATGTAGGTCAGCTTACAAATAATATTGCGATGGTAAGATATAACACCGATATACACGCCCTAGAAGGTACTATATTGTACAATAATATTCTTGAATGGAATACATTGGGGGGTATAAGCGATCGTGACAAAGATACATATATATCAACAAAACCAAACGGCCCCGCATTAGGATTTTATGTGAAAAATGAAGAAAAAATGACTATAGACGCGTCTGGTTTAGGTATAAACACTGTTAATCCAAAAACCTTTTTATCATTATACGATAGTAAAATTAACTTTAAAGATAATATATATAGTAACTATGGCATTTCATATTATAATACAAATAATAATATAAATATACCGGTATTCGAATTTTCTAATAATGGTAATATTTGTATTAATATGCCGCAATATACTGGTAGTTGTATACAATTTACGAAATCTGGTTCAAATTTGTACGAATCTATTATATCTATACATAAATCAAACAAAATTGGGATAAATACACTAAATCCAGCAACACAATTGCATATCTATTCTTCTAATAATACTCCCATGTTAATAATAGACAATAATAATTCAAGCGCGACTTCCAGGATAACACTTAAACGTAATACAAATTTATATTATATGGATTTTATAGATGGAAATATATCATTTAACTCTAATACATCTTCTAATCATATAAAAGTGGATGTATATCGGAATGTTGGAATAAATACTGAGAATCCTGAATATAATTTAGATATTAATGGAAAAATCAATATTAGCGACACATTCTACCCAACAGGAATATTAATGGAACGTGGTATAAATAATGTAAACTATGGCTACAATTCAGCGAATATATCGACATCATCCAGTGTCCCTGGTTTTGAAATCCGTGCGGCGGATAACGACGATGCTGGTGGTTGGGGTGTATTAAGGTTAAGTGCTAGTGATTATCGCGGTACATTTATTGATATTGATGTTGGAACGAGCACTACTTCTCAAATCGCGATGTTTACATCTGATATTCAACGACTTGTCATTGATGTTAATGGTAAGGTCAAGATAAAGAAACCGGTTTGGAACTCAGATTATATGAGTCAAACAAAATTAGACATCGGCAACTCTATTTTTAAAACAAATACATTATTAACTAAAAAAATAGTTCTTAACAGTTACGGGGCACTAGTATATCCCACAATAATAGGCAACGGTAATAATTCCGCAATCACCGCATATTGGAGACGTACATATCCACATTGGTCCGCACCGGCCGACCACCCTTCGCGATATAGGAGTTCCGTAATTGAAGAGCGTGCATGGGGGTCAAGTCCGAATTTATCAGAGTTACTTATATATAATCAAGATACAATACGCATTAAATCAGGATATATTCGTTTTGATGCGCCCAATGGGAGTATGAATACTAGTGACCCATATGCGGACAGTAACGGTTATCCCAGTAACAGCATTACGAAACTTTTAATTAGACCGACAGGTATTGGGTTTTCCATGGATCCTCAATATATGTTAGACACTGGAAGTAGCGCGCCGGTTCGCATAGGAGGGACTGTTTTGAAACCGTGTGAGTACCGATTTGGAAGTATACAAATAGGAGGTGAACCAAAGGGTGGTTATTTTGGGTTCGGTATCTCCACGTATTACCAACGTGCGGCATGCTTATTGGGTAATGGAGCGACAGAGATGGGAATCCGGTGGGGAGGTGACAACGACAATTGGGCAATAAGGGTAAGTGGTTCTGATACCTACCTATATTACAATGGATCAATTAAATACACTACAGAAACGGGTCTAGCTCCTTACCCACACAGATGTTCTAAAATTGAAGGCAGGTTGTCAATGGTCGACTATCTAAAAATAGTAGAGGAAGGTTCATCGACAGAGACGAGCAGTCGATCAAGCAGCGACTATGGGGGTGGAGTATCGAGCACGGATTATCCGTTACATGTAACATGGACAACGACGGGCGAGCCAGACGACCTCACATTAAAGATGTATGCTGGCAGCAACAATGTTGTGACGTTCTCTGGAAATCGATATCCAAGTGAGGCTACTAGTGCTTATATTAAGGGTAGCATAGTGATTGATGGAGATGGCGAAGCCCATGTTCATAGTGATGAACGAACTAAAACCGATATAATATTAATAGACGACGACTATTGTCTTGAATTATTAAGAAATATACAAACAAAATCGTATAAAGTAAAAAATATATATGGTTATACAAAAACACAACACGGATTCATCGCGCAAGAGGTCGAGGAAATATACCCATATTGCGTATCGCGCAGTGTTGATGCTATATCAAATGTCTGTAAATTATTAGATGATATTATATGGATAAAAATACCTATTATAGACAATTCATTGAATATTACATATCAGTATAAACTGAAATCTTCGCTATGGGATTTCGAGGTTGGGAAAACATACGAATTTACACTTCCCGAAGATAAAAAAAATTTAGGTTCTATACAAATACAGTGCAATGAAGATGGTACATTTACATTTAAAAAAAAGTACGATATCGTATATTGTGTTGGAGAAGTAGTAGACGATTTTAGAAGTTTAGCAAAAAATAAATTATTTCATATTAATTTTAGTGCTACACAGCGATTAATAGAGAAATATTGGACAGATGGTGAAAAAATACAGACAATGAAAAATGTTATAAACGACCAAACAACTAGGATAGAAACATTACAAAATAAAATAAAAAATATGTTACCGCGTGTATTATCGTTAGAATCTGAATATTTAAAACATGTATTTTCAGTTTAGTAATTTCTTTAATAAATATTAATAATGATTAATATTTATTTAAAATAATTAAATAATTAATATATATGTTGAATATTAATCGTGCTATAAAAACTACAATTACTACAGGTAATGGTATATATGAATCATCTGGAAATAATATAGGAGTATTAGAATTATCATGTCCAAGTACACCATTGTCAAATTTCGTTCCCTTGGTAATCGGTTCGACCGATAATTACGGAATCGGTCGAATTGGAATTAATTCAAACGGAGATACTGTTATAGATAGCAAAGATAGTTCGTCAAATGAGTATACGAGTATTGTTTTCCAAGAAAATAATGGACGAATTAAAATTGGCAATAATACATCAATATTTAAATCGTCTTTTGAAATAGACAGTTCTAGCAGTATAATTATTCCTCGTGGAACAACCAATGAGAGACAAAGTATGATTAATAATACAAATGGAATGATTCGTTATAATTACACATATGATAACTTTGAAGCATATAAAAATAATATATGGAGTTATTTGAATAATACAATTTATAACCTTAATACAATTAACAATACATTTATAGATTATTCTGACAATATAATTGATTTTACTGTTTATAATAGTGTTATGTCATTAGACATCTCAGGTAATGTTCGTGTCGGAGATATTTCATTCAACAATCGTGGTATAATTAATATAAATAATTCTAATTTATCGTTTATGACTAATAATTATAATGAAAATTGTGGTTTAAATATCATAAACGCCGGTATTAAATCCGAAATATTGCATTTTTCCAATACAGGGGATGTTAAATATTCTTTACCGTATAATGATGTTAATACTCCAATTTATTTTCATTTTAAATCCGACAATGACGATATATTTACAATTAAAAAAAATAATAAAATAGGTATTAATATTTCAGAACCAATGTATGATTTACATATACATAATGTTCCTACCACAGAATTTCAAACTATTCTAACATTAGAAAATACAACATCTTCTATTATAGAATTTAGAAATAGTATGTGGTCCCAAGGAAATGTGAAACGTTATGTTAATTTTAAAAGTGAGTCAGGTAATTTTACTATTAATAACATGAACGGAGAATCAATTTCTATTCTCGAGAATGGGTATTTCGGTATAAACATTACACCAACTGAACCGTTGCATGTTTCCGATAAAATGAGAGTGCTTGGGGGAATTGATATTAGCAATGGTATAATATTGGAAGGGAAAGTTGACAGTCCGTCGGTTATTCCAACATCGACCTATGGTAATACGCCAGAAAGTTATGAAATTTTAGCTGTAGAAAATCAATGGCAAGCTGAATTTTTGCGTTTGCGTGCCGGGGGTATGAATAATGTATCAACCGCAGCGTATATTGATATAATCGGCGATAACGTAGGTACGTCATACAACAACGAAAAAAACGCTATTGCTTTTTATACAAATAATACTAGACGAATGTGTGTACAGCAAAACGGGAATCTTGTTATTGGAGAGAACGCATCCAAGGCTGCCAACCATGTACAGGATTTGTATGTTGAAGGGAATCTAGGTGTTTACAATGAAATTCGTATAGGTAATAGTACCACATCAAATAGAATAGAGTTTCCAGGCATAACATCTAATACGGATGGCGCCTTCAATGATTCATACCGACATACTTTTATTGAAGAGCGTATTTACGCCGGGACACAGGCGAGTGAGTTGTTGTTTTATAAAGCAAATGATGGATTTACGACGACAACTAATCCGACAAATACATCTGCTGCCGGTCCAGACCGTATTCGATTAAAAGCGAAGGAGTTTATATTTGAGTGTTCAACAGGTACTTCGACCGCATTTTCTGGAAATCCCAACCTACATATTATTAGACATGGGCTGCCTGGTAATGCAGGGGGGTTTGGAGGATATAGTTGGATTGGATTTGATACAGAATACGGTTCCGGAGGGAATTATAAGTCAACTTTCTCTGCTGCAACATTGAATGTAAAGTACGAGGCGGGTAGAACGTTGCGTTTTGGCGGCGCGGTGTGGGGCAAGATGTCAGATTATGGCGACGGCAGTCTTCGAACGGGGTCTTTATATTTTGAGGGGGCGGCACAAAATGGGTACGGCGGGATAGCCTTTGATAGTACGACATCCGTCAACGAGGAGTTCATTTACATGTCATCATTTTATCAGAGTGGGTTTTATAAAAATGGAGAGAAATATTGGGGTTTACTGTCTTCGAGGTTCTACGGAAGTAAAATCTATTCTGGTAAGACAAAATTGTTTGAAACTACGAGTGATGGTGCTGAGTTCGGTATGTTGTGCCCTACAATGGGTATTGCGACGGGTGTTGCGGGAGATGCAGCGCTGGTGGCGGAAATGGACTATCCTGTATTCGTGGGTAACTCTGTAGTATTCAGTATGTACACTAACCCTTATTATTATGGTAGGAATGGTGCGGCATCGAGGAATACCACTTACACCGGTGAGTACGCGTCCTGTTACTTTCAGGCCGATATACGGATCGGTTCTGGTAGTTCTTTCTACTCTATCAGTGATGTTCGTAATAAAACAGATTTTGAAAATATTGATTATGACTATGCGATTCATTTACTTATGAATATACAATCTTGCCACTATAAATATATCGATCAGGTACACCGGGGGACACAAGTTCATTTAGGATTTATAGCCCAACAAGTGTCAGAGGTTATGCCGTACGCCGTTACTATGAGAAACGGATTCGTTCCCAATAAATATAAAACAATTACAGATAAGGCCTGGATTAAAATATCGAACGAAAAATATAAATTATACTCACACGAGTTTACATCGGATGTGTCTGGTGTTTCTTTCAAGTTTTATGTATTTGATGAAGAAACTAATATACGTACTGTTTATGTAACTGGAAACTCGGACAATTCGTTTACATTTAAAGAAAAATGGTCTAATGTATTTTGGGTAGGAGAATATGTGAACGATTTCCACACCATTGCGAAAAGAAAACTATGGTGTCTTAATTTTGTGGCTACACAGGGACTTGACCATTATTTAGTTATTCAAAAAGAAACCATACATAATTTACAATCTGAAATTGATAATAACCAACATACAATATCAGCATTAGAAAATGAATTAAATAGTATATTGAATAGATTAAATAATATTATTATATAAATATAAATATAAATATATATATAATAATAATGAATTCTGTTGATTGGAGCATTTTTGATATTAATACTGACGCTATGGAAGTAAGCACTGATAAAATAGACGGACAAACTATAGTTATAATTGATAATTTCTATAAAAATCCGGATAAGATTGTTGAATATATGTATTCAAAACCTCTTTACAATGACCCACATTCATATTACACGGGAAAACGGAGACATTTGTATTTTAATACAAATCATATAACCGATCTAATTGGTATAATTAAACCATATTATAAAGATAAAGAATTTGCGCCACACGCCGCAACTGAAGGCAAAATGATGTTGTCAAAGTTCGTGGATTCGTATCTTAAAAAGAGACCAATGTATTCATCGTCACCTCATTTTGATATCGATCGCACGGGATTGCCTCTTTCTGTTGTTGCGGGAATGTGTTATTTATCGAAGGATATACACGGGGGAACTGGATTCTATAAAAGTAAGTATTTCAATACATGTAAATTAACAAGTGAAATGTATCAAGCGGGGAGTACAAACTTAAATGAAAAAATACACCCATACAAAGATGTACGATATATAAATGATTCTTGTGAATATTTTGAGTTAATAAAATTAATCGAAATGAAATGGAATCGTTTTATTTTATACGAAGGTAATTTACTCCACGGAATGTATATAAAAGATGGAGAATTTTACAAAACCCACGATAGGATCGCCTCCCAATATTGGATGGACGTTATTAATAATTAATTATAATTTTAATATAAAGATAATTTGTATTATTTTAATATAATGAGTATGGAAATGAATGTTCAAGAAACCAATCAAACGCCACAAGTTGCCTCTCCTCAACAAGGTCAGCAGCAACAGCAACAGGTTAAAATTAAGGACCTAAAGATAGAAACCGAAAATGACGCTTTGAATTATATGGTAGGATTTTTGGAATTAGCACATCGTAGAGGAGTGTTTACATTAGAAGAAGCATCAAAGGTAAACGAATGTGTTTCTAAATTTCGACGAGAAAAACCTCCGTCTCAATAAATATATTAAATAATCGATTACATCTATAAATAAAATTTAAACTATTACATTTTATTTATATAATTATTCCAATTTTCTTGTTCTGTCTGAATACACGCCCATTTTTAATAATTTGTCTGTATATTCATGCCCTCCCCAATTTTTAGCCATTGGATTCGGCGAAGGGTTATACGAAGAACGGACATTATCTAGAGGAGTAACAATCCCTATTTCCTGATCATCAGCATCGTAACCCGCATAGTTGTTGTTATTATATGGTGGGTTATCTCTGTTGGCATCCTTCAATAACGAATCGGGTTCTCTATATCCGATCGATTCTTTATAACTACTTGCACCAGTTTCTTTATTTAAGGGATCACTGTATTGTCTATACCCACGGTTACTCTGTGCATCATATGCTTCTTCATAATAAAGAACTGGACACCGAATACCCTTTTCTTTTTGATATCTTACAAATATAGCATATTCACTTAAGTTTTTAAATTCCACCGGGTTAATACCTGGAATATTTTGCATATTTGAATTTATCAATGTAAATTTCCCGTTTTTTTTAATCAATAAATTCGGGCATATATTTTGTCCATTATATCCTTCTATAATATTCTTACGAGAATACATTATCGTATTTAGTATTCCTAAAACAAATATAATAGATACTAACGTAATTATAATCTTATTGTTCATACTAATGTTATATATACAATAATTTATATTATATTTTGTAGATATGGTATTTATGTTTGTATAAAATAAAATGTAAAAATATATATATATGGAAATTATAAATGTCCGTTCCGATAATGCTTCTTCTATAATAAAAATGAAAAAAATATTAAACGATCCTGAAAAAATAATTATAGCGGTTATTGTAGCCGATTGGTGTGGAGCTTGTCAACAATTTAAGCCGGTTTGGCACAATACAGTTGAAAATTATATAACAACGCATAAAAAAAATAAAAATTTGATTTTGGCAACGATTCAAGACACTACAATGGATGAATTTAACATGAAAGAAATCCGCGGATTTCCAACAATCCGTGTTATTAACAACAAACAGGTAATTGACGAAAAATTAGGAGGAATGCCTGAAACCCATATTGTAAACATGATAGATCGTGTGAAACAAATAATAATTAATAAACCATCTGGTCATAGTAAAAAAAAAGGTAAATCGATGAAAAAGAGTAAAAAGAAAGGTAAAAAGAGGCGTAAAACGAAAAGTAAAGGAAACAAGCGTAAAACGAAAAGTAAAGGAAACAAGCGTAAAACGAAAAGTAAAACAGTGAAAATATGAAGCTCATGTTAAATTGATATTAATTATTATTATCAGATAATAGATACACATGTCTCTTTTATCTAATTTAAACAATCGTTCTTCAATTAATTGTTTATGCGATTCTGCAATGCCATTATACGAAATATACTCATTGTATCACAACAATATTATAAATAAATTTATACATATTATTACAATACCCATCATTATTGTAACAACATGTCATTTTCTTGAAAAAGTAGATATTGTGTATAAGAATGATGATGAGTGGTTTGGTACTTCTATAAATTTGCTATCTATTGTTCAAGTCTTTTATTGTGCTTATTATTTTACATGGTCGTGGACGATAGGATTTATAATGATGTTTTATTTTGAAGGAATACAGGTTCTACTTCATAATATACAACGGCGTCTACTTGAAAAATATAAATCAACATTTGTATCAGATTCTATTATGATTGTAATATTGGCAACCGCTTGGGGGATCCAGTTTTTCGGACATTATATTGAAGGGAATCGCCCGGCATTGATGGAAAGTATATCAAGTGCTTTTCTAACAGCTCCGATGTTTTCACTTGACTTCTTATTCAATCTACTTTAAAAATAACATTATTATATCATTATTTTTATTTCAATAAAATTGAATTAAACACTATGTATATTATAATATACACATATACATTAACATGACTTTAAAGACCTCTGTGCCAACAAAAAAAACACTTAAGATTAAACGTTCAAAGGTAAGTAGTTTAAAAAAGGCATTAAATAAGCCGTCGTCTACTCCTTCTATTAAACTAATTGATATTAAATTAGACAATGTATACGACGAAGAAGGTAAATCGTTTCGCATGCAATTATTTGGAATGAACGAACATGGAAAAACATATTCGGTTATTATCGATGATTTTAAACCATTCTTGTTTATTAAAATTCCAAACCGATGTCTTAGGTATAAAAAACAAAGTATACAAGAAATCAAACAATATATTAACTATAAATGTAATAATTCTCGAATACAAGATAACAAGTATATTGAATACATTGATGATATTGAATTAGTAAAAAGGAACAAGTTATACGGGTTTGATAATCATAAAGAATATTTGTTCCTTAAAATATCATTTCCTTCTATGATGGAATATCATAACGTTAAACGCCTTTGGACATCGCCCATAGTAGATGATGAAGTTTATATTCGAAAGATAAAACAATCGGGTTTTATTACACGAATTTATTACGAGGAACAAACAGGTAAAAAATTATACACGGTTGGTAGATTAGGTCATTTTCAAGAAAAAGATATTAAATTAAAGCATTCTAAGATTCAAGGCGGTCTTTTAGTAGGTCCATCGGTTAAATCGTTCAAATTCGATCCCAAAACTAAACGAAGTTCTTGGAAAGATATACTACTGCAAAATATATCAGGTATTAAGATGGATTTATACGAATCAGCAATACCGCCATTTCTTCGATTCTTTCATATTCAAAAGTTGTCTCCTTCTGGATGGATTACATTTAAAAAACAACCAATACTTGTACGAGACTCAGTAAAACTATCTACATGTGATTTCGAATATGAGACCTCATATAAAAATGTAGTTGCTCAGGTAAATAAGGAAGACGGTATACCAATTAAGATAGCGTCTTATGATATTGAAGCATCCTCAAGCCATGGTGATTTTCCTTTACCTAAAAAAACATATAAAAAATTCTTAGGAGAACTTATCGAGTTATGGACTAAGTATCAAACCGATGATATTATATTAAATGCATTACTTGATGCGTTTTCGCATTCGGACAAGTATAAATATCATATCAGTAAACTTTATCCAAAAAGTGGTGAGAGACCTACAAAGGAGGATATAGACGAAATTATCGATCATTTTGAAACATTTACTATTCAACAATCGGTGAAGATATCTAATTTTGACGATGATGATAAACACATTGATACACTTATTCTGCTTCGTAAACATAAAAATAAAACAATTATGGAGATTCTAACATCGTCTGATATAGAACCGGCTGATAAGCAAACAATTGTTGATATTGCTTTGACAGGTGGTGACAGAAATATAACTCAAAATCTTAAAAGGAAACGATATATGCCTAATTTAGAAGGTGATATGGTGACATTTATAGGCACCACCTTTATAAAGTGTAATGAACAAGATACTTACTTAAACCATATGATTGTTTTAAACTCATGCGACGATACTCCAGAGGTCCCCCATAGAGAAATAGAAACATATGATACAGAATCCGATGTATTATTGGCATGGACAAAAATAATCAATCGCGAAGATCCTGATATCATAATAGGATATAACATATTCGGGTTTGATTGGAAATTTATGTTAGATCGAGCAGATGAATTAAGTATTAAAGATGATTTTATTAAAATGTCTAGAAATAAATGTGTTGAAAAATTTAATCGTAGTACTCGTAACTATCAAGAGGCGACCGATTGTAAAGTAAAAATATCTACAACAACAGTAGCAAGCGGGACATACGAGGATGTTTATCTTGAAATACCAGGCCGTCTCCAAATCGATCTTTTAAATTATTTTCGCAAGGAAACAACACTCCCCTCTTACAAACTGGACTATGTTGCGTCGCATTTCATTAGCGACTATATCAGTCAATATGATTATGATGAAACGAATAACCAAACAACAATTCATAGTTCAAATTTAATGGGATTAAAAGCGGGACATTTTGTTTCATTTGAAATAATAGCGCATTCATCTGATATGTACGAAAATGGACGAAAATTTAAAATTATAGATCTCGATTCAGAAAAGAAGCAATTTACTATCGATCATAAATTAAATATTGATAAAAGCCTTAAAATTAAATGGTGTTTAAATAAGGATGATATCGACCATCATCAAATATTTGAATATACGCATCAAGGCCCGGACAAGCGAGCAATTATCGCAAAATATTGTTTTCAGGATTGTAACCTCTGTCATACCTTAATGAAAAAATATGATATCCTTACTGGTGTTACTGAGTTGGCGTCTATCTGTAGCATACCCATGAGTTTTATCATTATGAGGGGACAGGGTATTAAACTGCTTAGTTTCATTGCCAAACAATGTAGAGAGATGAATACATTAATGCCGGCAGTAGAAAAGGACTACTCGAACGAAGGCTATGAAGGAGCTATTGTACTAGATCCAAAAACAGGATTTTATCCAGACGATCCAGTTGCGTGTGTCGATTATAGTTCCCTATATCCTAGTTGTATGATTAGTGAAAATATATCACACGATAGTAAGGTATGGTCAAAAGAATATGACCTCAACGGCAAATTAGCAATTAATTCAAAAACCAAAAAGCATAAAATATGGGGATTGCGAGATCTCAGCGGCAACTTTGTATATGATAATATTCCCAATTATAAATATGTAAATATAACGTACGATACATTCGCGTACATACGATCCAATCCAAAAGCCGCTGCTAAAAAGGTGAAAACGGGTTATAAAATTTGTCGTTACGCACAATTTCCGAACGGCGAGAAGGCAATTATGCCTAGTGTTTTATCTGAACTGTTGGCTTCTAGAAAGGCGACTCGTAAATTAGCAAAACATAAAATAGTTACTACCAAGGACGGAACTGAATATATAGGTATTCTTACTAAAACTGACACCGTGCATAAAGTTCTTCAAGAAAACCAGAAAATCGTAACTATCGATAACAACGATGTTGATACAGTAGAAGACCGTTTTAATGATTTTATGAAAAATGTATTAGACAAGCGACAGCTTTCCAAAAAGATTGTTGCGAACTCACTTTATGGCCAATGTGGGGCAAAAACAAGCGCGTTTTATGAGAAAGATATAGCCGCTTCAACAACTGCCACAGGCAGAAAATTGCTTATTTATGGTAAAAATGTAATAGAGAAATGCTATACCAACCGTATTACTGAAACAACTCATGGTAAGATTAGAGTAAATGCCGAATATGTTTACGGGGATACAGATTCCATCTTCTTCAAATTTAATCCAGAAACATTGGAAGGTGATCCTATAAAAGGTCAAAAAGCATTGGAAATTACAATTCAATTAGCTATCGAGGCCGGTGAATTGGCTACCAAATATCTAAAATTACCCCATGATTTAGAATATGAAAAAACATTTATGCCATTCTTGCTGCTCTCTAAAAAAAGATACGTTGGTATGTTATATGAACATGATCCGCACAAATGTAAGCGTAAATCTATGGGTATTGTATTGAAACGCAGAGATAATGCGCCAATTGTAAAAGATTGTTACGGTGGTATTATTGATATATTAATGAAGGAGAAAAATGTAAATAAAGCAGTTGAATTTACGAGACGGTTCTTAATGGACATTATTGCTGAAAAATTTTCGTTAGAAAAATTAATTATATCTAAATCACTCCGTCAGTTTTACAAAAATCCCAACCAAATTGCTCACAAGGTATTAGCCGAACGAATTGGGAAACGCGAACCAGGTAACAAACCAGCGGTTGGAAGTAGGATTCCATTTGTATATATACAAACGAAGGGTAAGGTTAAACTACAAGGAGAAAGAATCGAAGACCCTGAATATATTCGTCGTAAAAAACTAAAACCTGACTTTTCATTCTACATAACAAATCAAATCCAGAAGCCCGTGATGCAAGTATTTTGCTTAGTTTTAGAACAGATAACAGAGTTTAGCCCACAATTAAAGGGGTTTCAAAGACAACTTCGTTCTATTAATCGCAAGTATAAGGATGATAATATAAAAGCAAATAAGGTTGAAACTAAAGAAAGGGAAAAGCATGTGAATAAATTAATATTTCAAACATCGGTTAGACAGTGTGCTTCTAATAAAAAAAAGCAAGCAATGCGGTCATTCTTCTCTAGTCACAACAAATAATATATATAATTAGCACATAATACTGTATAACAAATAAAAATCTATAAATTTTTATTTGTTAGTTAGTTAAACCTTTTTCCTGTAATTTGTCGCATCATTAAATATCTTACATTTTTATATCGTTTCAACTTATTTGCGTAATACATTCTCCACAACCGTTGAAACTTTACAATACCATAATGCCTGTAAGCGAAAAATCGATCCGCAAATCTGTATTCGGATTTCATTAATAAATATCGAAAACTCTTTTCTTCATGTATTAAGAATTCTCTATTTGTTCTTATATATTCATTCCATTCGTCGATTGTATCAAAAGTTATATGAACTAAATATTTAGTTTCCATAAAATTAATTAACTTTAAATTACTTGATTCGCGACTGGTTGTTCCGTATTTTGATTCACTCCACTTATCACATAATCCGATGGTAAAACAAGGGAAATCATATACAAAGTTACCGCTGAGATGTGTATCCATTATTGTAATTGTATAATTTAATATTATTAAATTTTAAATATAATCAATTTTTAAAATATATTTCATCCTCATTTATGTCTTCCAATCTCTACTTCTTCTATTACTAATTCTTCGTCGTCATTTAAATTATACTCTGACAATCCTTGTGTGACTGAGTTTGTAATTGAATTTGTTATACCCTCAATTATGGAATTGATTTGGTTATCTGACATATCTCTCCCAAATAATTCCGGGATAGAAAATGAAATATCATAAACTATCGCGCTTGTCGATGGTAATTCGTTTGAGAAAGTACCATCCGCTTCTTCAGTTTTACTTTCTTCATCACTTTCGCTCCCTTCTATACTAAATATATTCTGCGTTGTCGTGGAACGATCTTGTGCGTTGTTGTTATTGTCGTTGTTAGCATTTATATTATTGTTTATGTCGTATCTACATAATGGACATCTGGAATCTTCACGAAACCATCTTATTAAACTATCAGAATCAAACACGTGATTACATCGATTAATGCGCAATATATTACTAGAAGCGTCGAATGGTGTTAAAGATATTGGACAATTGGTTATATTCGTTCCAGACAAATCTTCATAACAAATCATGGTAGTTTGTTGCATAATTTGATTTTCGCGTGCTGGAATACGAGTGTTACCAATATTAACTGTCGAATTAATATACTCCTGTAATGTCATTCTTCTAGCCGATCTATTTCGTATACTATCAATATTATTAAACAACCGTCTTCTTCCAGTTGGATATACATTTCTGTTCCGTCGCATAGAACGACCAACTGGTAGAACAGAATTAATCGGCATGAGGTTAGATACCCCTCTTCTACGAGACAATACATTAATACGGTCTCTTCTATTTATATTGGGGGATGAATACCGTAAAGATGACGGTGGGGTAACATTATTACCATTTAATCTTAATTGTCGATTCATTGTTCTATCCCTGCTCTGTTGAATATTAAGAAGTTCTTGAATACAATTATCTATCCGCTGCATATTATCATTTACGCTTGTATGATATTGTTCTAACACATCTATTTGTCTATGTATCAGTCCCGAAATATTAACAAAGTTGTCATTCATATTTTATTAATATTATTAGTAAAATATGTTTAAATGTAAATTTAATATTTATATTATAATATTCAATGGCATTAGAAATAGAAAATAATACGAATAAATATCAAAATATGGGTCTTACAGGTCTTACTAATTTAGGAAACACTTGTTTTTTAAATTCAACCTTACAATGTTTGTCTCATTGTTACGAACTAAATAACTTTTTAGAAAAGGGAACATATAAAAATAAACTAAACAAGATTCCTGACAGTTTGATTTTAATTGAATGGGACAAGCTGCGAAAATTAATGTGGAGTGAAAACTGTATTATATCCCCCAATGGATTTGTTAAATCTATTCAGCGCGTTGCCAAGATTAAAGACAAAGATATTTTCACCGGTTTTGCTCAAAATGATCTGACCGAATTTCTTGGATTTGTAATAGAGTGTTTTAATAATTCTATAAAACGAGAAGTAAAAATGAATATAACAGGAAATCCAGAATCAAAAACCGATATACTTGCTAAAAAATGTTTTGAAATGATGAAAACAATGTATAGCACTGAATATTCCGAATTCATTGATTTATTTTATGGTATTCACGTATCCCAAGTAAAATCTACAAGTAGTAATTATATAAATGTAATACCAGAACCCTTCTTTAATTTGACAATTCCTATGGTAAAAGAAAATAAACCACATCATATCATGGATTGTTTTGATTTATATACAAAAAAGGAGCTTCTTGATAATGAAAACCAAATATTGAATGAGGAAACAAATACAAGAGAGGATGCTGAAAAATCCATCTTTTTTTGGAGTCTGCCTAATATCATGGTTGTAACATTGAAACGATTTAATGTATCAAGTGTATCAATTCGTAAAAATCAAGCATTCGTAGATTTCGAAGAAACATTGGATCTAAGTAAATATGTAATAGGTTATAATAAATCTAGCTATGTGTATGAATTATTTGGTATTTGCAATCACATGGGCGGTGTTCATGGAGGGCATTACACCTCATATGTTAAAAACGCAAACAATAAATGGTACCATTTTAACGATACTAATGTAAATAAAGTAAAAGATTTTGATTCGATGAAAACACAATCAGCATATTGCTTTTTCTACCGTAAAAAAAAATGAAGTTTATTATATATATATGGAATCAGTTAATATTTCTCCTACAAAGGCATTTACAAATATATACGACGAAGTAAATAAAAATCTGAGTTCATCGATAAATAGTAAAAGTGTTATTATTTTTCTTATAATCATAGTATCATTTTCACTTTTATTTAGTAATTTAGTTGGTCCAAATACAGAAATTTCATCAACCCCATCTGGTTCTGGAATTAATATATTAGAAATCATATTATGGTCAATGTTTCTTTTCTTGCTGTTGGCGAATGGATTACAATATTTCTTTGGTATAGAAGCAAAGGCGTCTGTTAAAAATCTGTTATCTGATGGAACGCCTGAAGTAGGAATTGAATTAAGTGATGAATCAAAATCATTGCTTAAACGAACACTTCCAGAAATAAATCTTGCTCAAAAAAGCAAGGAACAGCGAGAACAAGAAGACAATGATAAAAAGGAAGTGTTTTACATTAAAGACAATGCTTATACTTATGATCAAGCAAAGGCTGTTTGTAAAGCACACGATTCCGAACTGGCAGACTATAATCAGGTTGAAAAATCATATAAAGAAGGAGGAGAATGGTGCGGTTATGGTTGGTCAAAAGGTCAAATGATTTTATTTCCAACACAAAAAAGCACATGGAATGAACTGCAAGAAATCGAGGGCCATGAAAATGATTGCGGTAGACCAGGTGTAAATGGAGGATTTATAGAAAATAATAAAGCAAAATTTGGTGTAAATTGCTATGGTGTAAAAAGACCTCCAAATGAGTACGAACTCGCTGTACTAAATGAAATGAAAAAAAAGAAATATCCACAATCCAAAAAAGACAAGGAATTCAATAAAAATGTTAACAAATACAAACAAATGATGCGGGACGGTGAGTTAAAGATTAATCCATTTAATATGGAGAAATGGAAATGGTAATAAAATATAATTTTAATCAATTAATTATATTTTACAACACTCTTATTTTTTAAGAGCTTTTTTTGTAACGCGATTTCGTGGTTTATTCTTCTTTTTTGTATTATTTCTATTTTTTTTAGTATTAATTTTAATTTTTATGAAATTTTTAGACAATACTTTTTTATTTTTTCGCGTTTTCATTTTATCACGGGGAGTACTAATGTTTAGCAACAATTCAAAAATATCATCGGTTATAACTTCGAGGGTATCAACTTGATTATTAAGTTTTGATATATGAAACACATCATTAAATACTCGAGGACCTCTTATATTATTGGTATATAATCCCAATGGAACACTTAAATGTTGTATTTTATTTATAACATCCTTACTCATATTCTGTAATCCTTTAATAAAAACACCGGCTTTCTTCGTTTCCTTGTTTTGGTACATATTTTATATATATATAATATTGATATTAATATGTTTATATTCGAAAATCTAATCAATATAAAATCTCTTAATATCGCTAACATATCTAAACTCTCGCTTTGATTTCACAAATTTGATAATTTGCTTAACTTGTTCTTCATTTTGAATACATTCGTTCAAGCATTCTTCTAAAAACTTAAATGTTAACGGACTAGTCTGTTTGTTTTGTTGAAATTTCAACTTTCCGTCTGATATTTCAATTACAGCATTTTCTAAATTATTCTCTTCGGCGTAGCTAAATATCTTAGTACTAAGATGTGTTCGCTGTTTGCGCAATTCTTTAACTTTTTCACTGTTTTGCTTGATTTGATTGTCTACCATTACCCAATTTTTTACGTCATTTTGAAAGTCCATTTAAATATATTAATTTATACTATTTAATATATTTAATTTAATCTAATTTACCGTATATTTATTTCTTAGAACGAGATTTCTTTTTTCCTCGTTTAATAACTGAAGCAGTAAACAACAATGGAACCAACGCATCTTTAATAATACCGATAAAACCTCCCTTCATTGTTTTCTTCGATTTCGCTTTTCGATTCCTTTTAGTTCGACAATGCGCGCGTTTCGCATTTTTACCCTTATTTTTTGAAGTAGTAACTTTGCATCGCTTTGTATACCGCGGCTGTTTACACTGTTTATTTGTTAAACGAGTACACATAGAACGACGCTTCTTCTGTGTCTTTTTATTTTTTAGCGTTTTCGCCTTTTTAGAATGTTTTACTTTTGATACCATGGTTATACAATATTAAAATATTATTATTTTTTACTTATTCTTTTATTTTTTCGCGTTCGACAATGCGATCGTTTCGCGTTTTTACCTTTATTTTTCGAAGTAGTAACTTTACATCGTTTTGTGTACCGCGGCTGTCTACACTCTTTATTTGTTAAACGAGTACACATAGACCTGCGTTTTTTCATTGTTCTCTTTTCTTTTTTACCTTTTTTCTTATTTTTGGCACCTCCAGAAATTGTACAACCAGATACGGTAGCAACAGTTCCCACAGCACATGCTCCCAATTTAACTGCTACTCCACAACCAGCCGGCGGGCGGGTCTTGTCGTAATCTTCTCTAGTGGCGGCTCTCTTCTTTCTTCTCTTCTCTCTTCTCTTCTCTCTTCTCTCTCTCTTTGGGTGTATTTTAGTTTTAGGCATTGGTTTATATTATACGAACATTTTTTTTTAAATCGGTAATTAATGTTGTTTATGCTTCATTGTTTTCTTTTTTTATGAGCGTTCTTCGTATAGAATCTATGTTCTTTTTAGACAACATTTACTATATATATATCTACTTTATTCTTTTGGATAAAATAGAAAAAGGTCCATTATTACGCATTAAAATAATAAATATTCCTAAAATTAATAAAAAACTTATAAATACAAAAATTATTGAAATATAAATATAAGGGTAAATTTCCTTCAAAATAATATCGATTAATGGCCGCGTGATGCTTTTTATTTCTTGTTTAACATCGTCCCTCCCCAAAATCTCAAAACATTCATTTATAATCTGTTCTTTAATATTCATTTATATCTTTTAAACATTATTATTTTAATGATAAATCGTATTAAAGTTAAATTAATAATATTAATTACATTAATGGAATATCTATTAGATATTAACAAGATTGATTATACAACTTTAGATAATATCAAATTACATTCTCCAGTTCCCATACAAGGAGGTAGTTATTTAGCAAAAGCAACATTGCACGGCAATCCGATTTTATTTCAAATGCCACAATGTAGCACTAGAAGAGGTGTGATAAATAGTGGTAAGCGCTATTATTGTGATCTATTATTTAACTACGATCATACGAATATTATAGAATTTATAGAAAAAGTTGAAACGGTTGTAAGAGATAAAATTTTAGATAAAAACGAATTATGGTTTCAAGATCCTCCTTCTCTAGAAGAAATAGAATATAACTGGAACGACAGTGTAAAACAAACTAAACAAAACTTTTATTTAAGAACATATGTAGGAAATGTTAAAACAGTGGGAAAGCATGTAACCGTTTATAATAGCAATCAAAAAAAGATTAATATTGATAGTATATTACCCAATTCTAATATTATAACTATTGTTGAAATTACAGGATTAAAATTTTCAAGCAGTACATTTCATATTAATTATTGTTTAAGACAAATCATGGTTTTGGAAGAAAAAAAACCTTTATTTAACAAATGTTTAATAAATTTTACACCAAAAAAACCAATTAACGAACCATGGAAAGATGTGAATGACAATACACTCGAAAAAGAAGACCACGAAATAAATAATAAAGATTTAGAGAAACCCGATGATGATTTTAATATAAAACTAGAATTGGAAAAAGAAGACGATGAAATAAATAATAATGATGATGAAGAAATTAATGATATTTCTGTAAATTCGATATCTGATGAAAAATCAACAGACAATCCAATGATAGAAGACGATGATTTAGTAATATTATCGCAAAACCAACCAGATAGTGTAAATACACACGAAGAATATCCAGAATCAGAATCAGAACATGATATTGATACAAGCAATAATTTTCTAAGTGATTTAGAAAAAACAACAGAAAATCTAGATAATAAAATGGTTAATTTAGAAATAAAGGAAGTTGAATTGAAAATACCAGAAGAAGAAGAATTGTTTCATCTTAAAAAACCAGATACAGTTTATTTAGATATATATAAACAAGCGTTGGAAAAAGCAAAAGAAGCGAAAATTAAGGCAATACAAGCTTATTTAGAATTAAAGCAAATAAAAAACAAATATATGATTCAAGAAGTGGATGAAGAAGAAGTTGATAATTTAAATGAATTAAATTTTGAATTATAAATTTATAAAACACCGTAACTCAATTATGAAATGCATTTTATTTAGTTAAAACACGTTTTGTAAAAAAATTTTATGTATTGATTTTATATAAATGACTTTTTTAAAAGAAATCAAATCATTGTTTAAGTCTAAGAATAGTAGTAATATTTTGATTGTTTTAGCAATTGCCGCGGTTGTATATGTTGTTATGGATTACGAACGGATTAAATCTAGCCTAGGATTGGACTCTATGGGAAATATTGGTGCAAAAAAGGAAGCCGCTCCTTCTGTAAACAACTACAGACCATCAGTTGCCGATCAACCAACTGAAGCCAATGTAAACGGATTAAATACGGATATGCAAAATCTCCCTCCTAGTTGTGCTTCTAAGCAAATTAGCAACCCCAAAGACTTGCTTCCTGCTGATGGAAACACCGAATTCGCCAAGATGAACCCTTCTGGCAGTGGTGATTTGATGAATGTTAACTTGTTGCGAGCAGGACATCATATCGGTATTAACACTGTAGGAACCAGTTTACGAAACGCGAACTTACAAGTTCGAAGTGAACCCCCCAACCCCCGTGTTAACACTGGTCCATGGAATACCAGCACTATCACCGCTGATAGTCACCGTCGTCCATTGGAAATTGGCAGTAGTGCTTAAGTAAAATATATACCAAATAAAAATAATAATAGACAATATTATTATTTTTATAAACAATTAAAACAATTGTGATTTTCGACTAATTTATTTTGATATAGTTATTTTAGATATATTATATAACTATGAAATTAAATATATTCGCAATAATTGTTTGCTTTTTTATTACCATTATCACGTTTAAAATTTATCACGAATCTGATATGTTTCAATTAAAATGCATCGTATCAGATGTAGATGGTAATAAATATTGCGTTAGAGAACGAGACAAATTAGAATTGGTAGCAGACCTATTAGCAAATGTTACAAATAATATGAAGGAGTTGGTTCTGCATATGAAGGAAAATTATTCAGAACGAAAAAATGTAGAACGATTGGTTAAAAATTTTAATCCTAAAAAAATATACGAAACTCTACCGACAAGCGCGTACACTGCTTATTCAGAAAATAAGGGAGAGAAGTTGGCATTTTGTACTACAACAACAAAGAAAGGAAACAAACTTATAGATGAAAATACACTTACATTTGTGGCTATACACGAATTGTCACATTTAGCAACTAAATCAGTTGGCCACACTGAAGAATTTTGGAGCAACTTTAAATTTTTATTAAAAGAAGCAAAAAAGAAGGGTATTTACAAACCAGTCGATTATAAAAACAATCCACAGCCTTATTGCGGTATGACTATTACAGATAACCCATATTTTGATTTATAATTATACTACACCATAATTGTCTATTCTATCCAATTCTTTTAAATATTCACACCACATTACATCATCGTTTTTATAATCATAGAATTTATTTCGATACACTTCAATATTATATAATATTTTATCTTCTTTAGACATTATTATATTTCCAGAATGTATTTGCTTAAATGAGTTTGGTAATATTGGAAAAAAACTATCGCATTCATAATCATGTAATATATTAGTCACATATACATCTTTAATTAGATTGTTATGAATATACCAATTATATATTTGCTCACCGCCTATTACCCATATGTTATTAAATTTTTTATTTCGTGTTACAATATCATAATTCGCCTGTATAATATCAGAATATATAACGGCTCCTTGTTCTTGGTAGTTATGGGTAGTTGAAGAAATTACATAATTTTTTCTTTTAGGAAGATTATTTGGTATACTATCGTATGTTTTTCTACCCATAATAACGGCATTATTACCGTTGCCGATTGTTTTATTTTTAAAAAAACGCATATCTTCTTTCAAATTCCACGGCAATAATCCATTTATACCAATTCCTCTGTTTCTACATGTAGCAACAATAATATTCATTTTTATATAAATATAATCAAATATATTTATATACATGTCAAATATATTTAATTTCCACCACGTAGTGGGTGATAATATAAAAAAAACATATTCATTTAATAGAGAAAATAGTGACATTCCTATTTACGAAGATGACATGATAGTTAATATAAAACATAAATTAACTACTTTATTTAACAAGCAATCGCATCATGAAGTGTATATGTTTTGTAAATCTAAGGATGTTTTAAATCAATCGACTTACTATCAAATTTTAACACAAGATGACAATATTAAGTTAACAAGCGATATATACAAACGATTCATTAGTAATATTGCTTTAAATGATAATTTTTTAAAGGAACCAAATAGTATTTCAACAAAACACTTGAGTAGTTTTTATAAAAACAAAAAAATTTGGAATAATGAAAATAGCATAATCACTCCTATAGGAGTAAGTGCTTTTTACAGAAGAAAATATATATTTCATCACAACCCTTTTTCGTGTAATAAAATGGACGATTATATATCAGATGATATAAACAAATTTATAAGCACTGAAAATAAAAAATTACTTTTTAGATACAAACCCGAAAATAATGATATCTTTTTTTGTTTTGCAGATGAACTCCTGACTTATTTTAAAGAGCAGAAAGATATTAATATTTCAGATAGCTATCTGCTTCAGCTCTACTTTCCATCATTGTATAATCAAAATATAAAATCACTAGAAGGTATTGAATCTTCCAAAGTAAAGTTAAAATCGAATTCTGTGAAAGAATTTAATACAATTTTTAAAAACTATAACAAAAATGTTGATTTAATGTATAAATATTCACAATCACAGTCAGATATATTAAATTATCATGTTAATTCTATTCATTTTACAATACATCCAATGGAAAACATACAATTACCATTGGATGTTATATTTAAAAAAATAAATTCAAGTCAGATTATGCCTTTGATAAAATTTAACCCTGGAAAGGATTTGGAAAGTATTTATAGATTATATACTAATGACTATATATCAAATAAAGGTCTTAAAATACCTACACTATATGTAGAAAATAGTGAGAATAGTAGGAAAATAAAACAAGTGTCGTCTAATATATTATATACCAATCGTATTGGGTTTTACCTAGATCTTAAACATTTACCCAAATCTCCGATTCAAGAAGAACTTTATTGTATTTTATTAGATAACGGTGATATCCAAATTAAAATTAAATGTGATAATAAATATGATATCAGAGAATTATACGATTCTTTTTATCATATTATAAAGAAATATATTATTGATATAATTAATGGATTTGTCCAAAAGGAAAACATATATTATTTTAAAACATTTCAAGATAATAATGTTGAATTAAATAACATTGATGTTACATATTCAACTGATTATATTGACCCCTTAACATTTAAAAATTTAAAATGTACATCTTCTGTATTTTCGGTTTTAAATAATAATAAGAAAAAAAATACATATGATTTAAATTATAAGCGTGTTTCATTTTATCAAAAAATGAACGATGTCCAGTCATTTATAAATAACAAATTACAACAAGCTATATCGATCGAAGAAATTAAACAGTTAACTATGAGCAACTTTAATCTTAACGAAGAAAAAGCGGTTGAAATAATGGATGGATTTTTAAAAGAAATCCGATTGGCATCAAATGCTTTTGAAAACAAAAAAATAAAAATAGAAGACAGTCCAGGGTTCAATATACACATAGAAACCAAAAATATTGATTATATAAATGTAAAATTACAGCGTCTATTTGAAATTCAAAACATAACTGATCTTAGTTACTTATATAATAATATTATTAAACGATATTTGATTGCTCTTATCAATATCAGTCTATTAGAAGAACCTATTTTAGAATGTACAAAAAAAGTTCATGAAAAAAAAATCGAAAACATTAAAGAAATTTATGAAAACCCCTTAGAGGATGCCAAAATAGATTTTAATAACGAATCGGACGACGATTCGTTGTATGATTTAATGGATGGTTTTGAAGAAGACATTGTTGATAAATCAAATAGTATTTCCGACGCTGATGACGACGATGATGCTGATGATAGTATAAGTTTAAGTTTAAATTCTAATTCTAATTCTAACGCTTCATCAAATGTTTTATCTGGAGGAAATAAAAACGACAACGCGAATATCGATTTAACTTCTATAAAATTAAAAGGGTCAAAGAATTGGTTTACAACGCGTTTAAGAAAACGGCAACCAGATATATTCGTCATGTCCAAAGAAGATGAAAAAAATAAAAATTATGTTAAATATTCAAAATCATGCGGATGGCAATACAAGAAACAGCCTGTTATTTTAAACGATAGTGAATTAACAAAAATCGACAATTCAGATAAATCTTCTAATTCAAAATCATATGATGGTCGTATAAAATATAACGGGTATAATTATATTTGCCCAAGATATTGGTGTTTTAAAGATAATAAGGGCGATTCTAGAAGTATATCATTTAAACAAATTAATGACGGGGAATGTGGTGGATGGGATGCTGTAAATCCTAAAAAAGCAAAATCACTTCTCAAAGGAAAACGCATAGTTGAATTAACGGATGATAGAATGCATAATCCTAGTAAGTCAAATAACCCCCTTGTTTATAAACCTTTGTACCCTTTCCTACAAAAATCAGAAAACCACCCTAAAGGATTTTGTGCCCCATGCTGTTCACAAGTTCCAATAGAATACGATGGGTTTCCAGACGAGTCGCCCAATACGAGAAATAACAAGCACAAAGAACAATCAATGTATTTTGAACATTTGTATACTCCGGGGAAGAATAAAGGCGAGATAATTATAGATAAAACATTTGAAAACGATATTCAAATCAAAAATTTTATTAAACAATGGGAAGGCCTTGGTCCATCGTTCAAGATAACAAAAAAAGGAAATAATGTAAAAATTATTGATATTGGTAAAAAATCGTCTGATCCATCCAGATTAACAAAATTAGATTTAATACCACAAAATAAAAATACACCAGATAATCCCACACGTAATGATATTGATACGTTATTATTAAGATCAAAAAACAATAAGCGTTATAATGTATGTACTGGTAAATCGGCAAAAGAAACACCGAACGATAAAAAGAAACCAAAAAAGAAGGCAGTTAAAAAAAGGAAAAGTAAAACCATTAATAATATATATGAAGCTAGAAATCTAGGAGACGATGATCTAATTATTGTAAAAGATCCAACCCCGGGAGAGATAGATGCGGAACGTAAAGACCAATCGCAAGATACAGATGATGAGTATATACCAACAAAAAATACGACTAATAGAAAAATAAAACCGTTTTTATTTGAATTCCCGCTAAAAACACCAGGATCGTTCGGGTACTTAAAACCGTCGCTCCAAAAATTCATCCAATATGATACTACTTCTATTTGTTACAATAATCCCCCAAATGACTCTTCGTTGAAGTTAAATTCAAAATGCTTACTACGATTGGGAGTTAATAAAAACTCCAAACAATCGTTTTTAGAAAACATCGCGGTTCTTCAAAATAAAACATTGTTGCAAATTAAAAAAATTTTAATTAAAAAAATAACATTATCTAAATTTATAGTTGCTTTTAAAGGAGACCTTATTGATTTATTCTATGACAAATCCATTCAGATAGATCAAAAAAGAAAGGAGAAAATTGTAAAATCAATAAAAGACGATATCATAAATGATTTCATTTTAATAGAAAAAATGGGCGATAAACTGATTAATTCATATTTTAATTTTATAAAATATTTGAAAGATGATTCTATCAAAATAGATTACACTTACTTATGGGATTTTATATGTAAACCATCTGACAAAAACAACGCGGGTGTTCTATTTGAAAAAGGTATAAATATGGTTATTTTTAATGCGCCGCAAGACGACATAACTGATAAAATCGAAATTATATGTCCAAAACATACCTTTACAGATGAAATTTTTTCGGAATTTAAACCAACCGTTATGTTATATAAAGAAGGATTATATTTCGAGCCTATTGTATTGTATAATAATAAAGCAGATAAAATAGAGAAAATATTTGATTATGCAAAATTAACTTCGGATACAATGTTACATGATTTATTTGCAGATATAAAAAATACAATAATAGAAGGATGTGCTTTAAAACCAAGTATGCCTGGTAAATATAATTACAAAAAAAATATTTCTGCCAAACAATTGATCGCACATATTTTATCTATTAACAATTCCGCTTCAATTAAAACAAGTATATTGAAACAAGTTGTTCACTATAACTATAAAACGGTTGCTATTATTGCTAACATAAATAATACAAATGTTTATATACCGTGTCATCCATCTCCAATTATAATTGATATTAAGTTTGAATATTTTGATTCTCCTGAAATTTTATTTGATGCGGTTGAAACATTCAATACATTATCATTATTGGCAAAGACCCATAAATTACCCTGTTTACCAATTAAAATACTTTTAACGGATGGATTAAATATCACAGGATTTATTACAGAAACAAATCAAGTTGTACCAACACAACAGTTGGATTATGATTCGAATCTATTTATTGTTAAAGACCGTAAAGGGAATGTATTATCTGAAAATAAAAGAATTATTAATATAAAGGAAAACAGTGAATATTTTTCAGATAAATATATAAAAACTCAATCTACTGAAGATATACAGCGTTTATCTACTATGCGGAATTTTTTACTCGAAAAAAACTTTTATAATTGCTATAGAAACATATTTAAAAAACATATCGGCGAAGAAAAGAACGGTAACATGCGACAACAATTAATAAATTTATTAGATACCACTATTCGGTCAAAAAAGGCAGACACGCTGAAAGAGTATAATAGTAAATATAATCAAGTTAAAAAGATAATAAACAAAGTTATTACAGATAAAATAATTGATTTTGCGATATACAGTTCTAGTATTTTAAACGAATTATATAAAAAGGTAAAAGAGGGAGAAAATGTATGTATTTCAAATAATACAACAATCATAATGCCTATTAAAAATTTAATAGACAAAACAAACAATAAAGATAAATATCTTATAAAACTAATAGATGAATTAATACGATACCCTCGTCTAAGAGATTATATTTTGTATAATAAAAGTACCGTTTCTATAGATATGGTTAACTATTCAGTTAATCAAAATGAAGTTATTATTCTAGAAGAAAATATGTTTAATAATTATTTAACAGGAGTAGTATTAGAAACTAAAAATAAGTATATTAATTCAAATCAAGTTGGATTTACAAAACCAGTTATTACAAAATCGTATAAAACAACTTTTAATATTGGGTATGATAAGTATATACAGAATGATAAGAGTGATAATGTAATATTGCAAGATTATGCGCCTAGAAATATGATAAGTATACCGACGGATATAGACAAATATGTTTCAAATATAGTAGAAGAATCTCCTGAAACATGTATACCTACAGTTAGTAAAAATAAAAATATAATTTCAAAAATGTTCAATAAATACTCTTTAAATAAATACTTAAAATTTTACAAAATAATAGGCTCTAGAAATGAAGGGATAACTTCTCATAAAGAAAACTGTTCTTGGAATGCTATACAGCAAATATACAAGGATTATTACGGTACTAATATTACTAAGCTTGATTTGTGTAAAACACTGGCATCTATTCTTAAAAACATTCATAACGAGAATACATTTATTACAAAACCAGGCAGTATAACATCTGTGCCTAATTATTATAAAATACTAGAAATTACTCGTCGTAAGAGAAGCAGTGTCCAGTGGCCTAGAATAGAAGACGACGAATCATCTCAATGGAGTCATTTATTCAACATCATATCAAATAAAAATGAATATTATATAACTGAGTTTGAAACATATTTACTATGTAAATATTTCAAAATACCTTGCGTTATACATGGAACAGTTGAGAAAAAGAATATAGTACCGTATAACAAATCTAAAATAGAATTGTATGATCCGATGTATACTACTTTTAATACACATTATTTGGGGAAATCTCGAAATGAAAATGAAATCAACGCAATTAAAAATAATTTATATACAAATGAAAATAATGAAGCGTTCTGTTATATTATTGGATATCTACAAATTCGCGTCGGAGACTATTATTCAAGAGATGGGGCTAAGAACAATCAAGGGTTTAATAAATATTACTTAAAAGAATATAAAATACCATTTGATATTGGATTAATGAAAACCATGGACGATTCTTATAAAATTCAAACAAATAATGAATTTATGAAAAAATTAATTAACCGTAGTATAACCCCGACTATTGAACAATATGTAGATTTAATATTTAAAGGAACTGAAGATGTGTTATCAATTTACGATTCACACAAACAAGATGAAACTATATTCAGGCGTATTAAACAACTAAAAGCGGTAAATCCCAAATCATAACTCAAATATTGTATAATATAACATTATTATACAATACAAATTAACTATCTATTAAACATTCTCATATCAAATTGATTATTTCTAGTAGTAGTATTATTTCTAGTAGTAGTAGTAGTATTATTATTATTTATTGGCGTTCTATTTAATGAGAATGATGGTAGGAAAGGGTCTCCAGACGATCTCCTATTATTTAAATTTAAACTAAACATACTCCCTGGATTGGTTTGAGCAATATTTGTTGGACTAGTAGTAGATGTAGATGGTGTTATACTAGTAACTATTTCTGGAATAGCCGGTGAATTGTTATGTTCAGAACGTTGTGTGTTATTAGATAAATTAAGAGGGGGTATAACTGGAACATTTAGTTCATTTCTAGACCTCTCTAGTATTCTAGAAATCCTAGACGACAATAATGAGTCTTCGTGTATTATCGGTAGAATAGAAGGAGGGTCTCTATAAAAATCTATAACACTCTGTTCTTCGAAAAACCTTTTTAAACCCCTCTTTGCTAGATTTTTACAACGTTTTTTCTTTAACGGATGACAGCTATATACGCTATATAAATAATTTTTTAGATAAGGGGATAACTTTGTTACAATTTTCGATTTCTCTCTAAAGGTGAATGGTGTTCTTATAACTATATAGTTTAAATATTCACGATATTCATACATCATATTTAAAACATTTTCATACTTTTCATATATGGTTCCGTTTTTGACAAATTCATCCAAAGCTACATCCTTCAATGTTGTATAATTATCATAATTAAATTTGTCCAAATCAAATCCTGCATTAAAAAATAGCAAAATCCATTTAGATATATGAAAATTACTGTATAATAAACTTAAATATAAATTATACAGATTATGCTGTGAAAACTCAATATTAGTATAAGGATTCTTTAATTTTATAGGAGAACAAAACATGTTTTCACACTTAGTCAGGCATTCTATCCACATATTTATAATATCACTTACTCTGAAATAATAGATAGTGTTATTGCAAAATAATTCTATTTTTTGATTTGGTTTTATAATATCTAAGTCATTAAAATACAGGTCACATTTTACACTTTTTTTTGCTTTTTTAAGTTTATACAAATAACAGAGTCGATTCATCGCATTTTTTATTCTTTTTGCCTTTATGTAATTATCCAACAATATTCGAAACGAAGGTTCTGTCGTATCACGAATACTATTTATGAATATTTTTCTATAAAAAAACATAATATCACTAGTATTCATTGAAAAAAAAATATTTGATGGTATACGTTGATTGTTTTTACTATATACTTTTTTTATATAATAGAATATATTGGTCATATTTTTCTTTAATAAATATAGATAATATAATATTGCAAATATTACTGGATACAAAATTATTAAAAATAAATAAATATTTATCTTATTTATTTATTATTACTTATTATATTTTGGTATAAATTGTATATTAATTACAAGTCCAAATCATAATCATCGTCCAATATACCTGTATTAGTTTCATTTAAATTACTAGTCGAGTTGCCAATTGATATGTTATTAATACTACATTCATTAGTAGGATCATCCTCGTCTAATATATCGTCTATTGATGATTGTTTCTTATATTCCGAAGAAGACTGTATCATTGTCATATTTTGAGTGTTTAATAATACTTGAAAACTACCGGTTCCAAAGTATCCATGTTGACCACACATAATATTTGCCGATACACCTGTCATCAAATCCAATTCAGCGTGTCTAGCAGCCTTTAAGAACATTTCTGGAGTTTCTTCAAACGAAGCCTTCGCTATTGGACCAATGTTATCATTATTGATTCCATGTCTAAATATACTTACCATCTTTTTAGAACAGGTCATTCTGTCAGCAAGCATCGAAGTATGATGATAATTAATATATGTCCCGTCAAAACTTATTGCTTCTAGTAATTCATTATAAATTGCCTGGCGTGCTGCTTCAATGCCCAATGTCCTATATACTTCTTGAATATCATTACTAATTGTATTATTTACATCAATATCATCTTGGGCTAGTATATCAATCATATTGGTTCCTACAGTATCCAATACCCATATATCCTTTGGAACATAATTTCCATTTTCCTTTACCATATGGTTTACCACCTTTCTTAGAATAATTTTTGGTATATTTTTTACACCGCGAAGAATAATATTATTTAACATTACATTTTGAATATGTTTAAGTTTAAATATTTCATCTGTTTGGTCCAATGATTTTACTTTATACTTCTCTTTATCTAAAATTCTTACACGGAATACAAGTTTTTTATCGTTAAAATCATTAAATACACAATGTACTTGTTCTTTCATAGAATTTTTAATAGCGAAATCAATATCGTCCATTGAGATATTTTTCTCCAGCATTAGTTCTCTAGATAGTTCAAATCTTAGTATCCATTTCGAATAAGAATCCCCGCATTTTTCAATATCAGTTTCAACGCCAATATTACTCAACATTGATTCGTATGTTAGGAATTTATCAACTAACTCCTTGTCTTCTTCAAGAAGGGTTTCGTCTATTTTAGGGTCGAAACAAATAGTTACGGTATTTACAACATCTCTCAAATTGGTATATTCGAGTCTGTATTTAGTTTCCTGTGCTTTTTCTATATTTTCACGATCTTGTTCGTTTAACATAATTGTAACGGATGGATTTTTAGGATTTTCCGATAGTGATAAAATTTCTTCGATTCTAGGAACCCCACGAGTTACATTCGACTTACTAGCTACACCCGCAAAATGAAATGTATTAAGAGTCATTTGCGTAGTTGGTTCTCCGATAGATTGAGCAGCAATCATACCGCACATTTCACCTGGATGAGCGATTGCCTTTTTATAATTATATACCAGAATTTCCATATATACAAGTAGGGCTTTTTTAGTAAATTTATGCATTACCAACAGTGTTTTAGGGCATAGGTTATAATACCATGCGGTTTTAAACAACCGCGTTGGTTTAGTCAGTTCATTTTCTTCCAGTTTTTTATAAGTTTCATCTATAATGTTATAAGCTTCCAATGGAGTAATATCAACCATATTATTTCCTAGTGATAATTGTTCGATCACGTTGTTCATTAGTCTGCTAAAATGAACCGGTATGTGAACAACTGCCTTTCCTTCGTAATTAAATACATGCTTAATCAATTCATCTCTAACATCTATCATCATATCAATTACCTTTTTTGTTTTATTATTTAGTTTTACTTTTTCTTTCTTCATTTTCGCAATTGTTGATTTTGTAAATACAGATAGAATATCATCATTCTTTATGTTTTGGGGTATCTGATAATGCATATAAATATCTTCCAATGTCATTTTCACTAAAGGCAACCCTTGATTTTCAACATTCATTGGAGATATATTATCGTCTCCATACGAAAACTGTATTACCTTGTTTTTGTTATTTCGAACAGTCATATCATATGTTAATTTTAAGTCTTCTAATCCTTTAATTAATCGACGCTGAATATATCCTGTTTGACTTGTTTTTACAGCTGTATCAATCAACCCAACTCGACCACCCATAGCATGGAAATACAATTCTTCTGGCGTCAATCCTTGAATAAAAGAACTTTCTACAAACCCTCTCGCTTCTGGTGAATCATCGTATTTTTTAAAATGAGGCAAAGTTCTATCTTCAAACCCATACGGAATTCGTTTCCCGTCTACATTTTGCTGACCCAAACAAGAAACCATTTGTAGAATATTAACATTCTTACCCTTACTACCAGCATTTACCATAATCAAGAATCGATTATCTTTTGACAAGCTTTTTCGACCAATCTTTCCTGCTTCTTCTTGTGCGTTATTTAAGATGGAGTTTACCTTTGTTTCAAATTCAATCGAATTTGATTTACCTGTACTATTTTCAAATACAGACAAATGCAATTGATCTATTAAATCATACACTTCCTTTTTCTTCGAAGACATTACCGTTGTAATCTTTTTATTTGTACCATCATCTGCTATGAGATCACTAACTCCTACACTGTACGAGCTTACTTTCATATAATCATTCACTAAGAATTGGATTTTATCGATAAAATCAGACGAAGCGCGGTGTGAAAAGTCATTAAATATACTTTGAATCAATCCTTTTGATCCACCGCCCAATACACCTTTGTCCATCTGACCTCTTAAATACTTACCATTTACAATTTCAACAATATTATTGGTTGTTTTTCTATCTTCATCTCCGTCAAATTGTTTATTCGCAAATTTAGTAGATATCGGTGGCAAAATATCAGATAGCAACTCAAAGTTAGTAACCCTTCTATTTGGATCCTTAAATAATTCTACACTTGGAGAATTATTTGTCATCATTAAATTCATTGCGTCTCTTGTATTAAAATTAATTCCCTTTCGAGTAAATCGATAGCATCCCAATAATGAATCTTGAAATATACCAATAATAGAGGCATTATTAGCGGGACTAATAATTTGGTCGGGAATTGCTGCCAAATGAAGCAATTCTGCTTGACTTTGTTCATCTTGAGGCATATGTAAATTCATTTCATCTCCATCGAAATCAGCATTATATGGCTTAGTATCAGCAACATTCATACGAAACGTATTTCCAACTTTCATTATCTTGGCAATATGACACATCATTGACATTCGGTGTAGTGTAGGTTGTCTATTAAACAATACTGGATCACCATCTAACATATGACGATGAACAACATCTCCTGGTTCTAATTTTACAGAATTTCGATCGACATATCGTAATGATATACTCTCACCACCTCCACGCTGTAATATATTTGCTCCAGGGTATTTATCTGGACCATTCAACATGAGTTTAGTTAAGAAGTTGATATTGCGTTCATTCACCTTTGCTGGAAAAGTAATATTTTTAGCGATTTTAAGCGGTACACCTAATTCGCGAATACTAAGTTGAGGATCTGGACCAATAACAGAACGAGCGCTATAATCAACTCGCTTTCCCATTAAGTTACCTCTAACACGCCCTTGTTTTCCTACAAGTCTTTCTTTAATAGACTTCAGAGCTCTTCCCGAACGCTGTGCGACTGATGCTACTCCGGGAATACGATTATCAACCATTGTTGCTACATAATATTGAAGCACAGTTGTCCAATTCTCGATTTGTTTTTCTGGAGCATTATGTTTCATTTTATCCTTCAATGTATTGTTTATCTTAATAATATGAACAATGATATGAGATATATCATCTTCACTTCTCTGTTGAGCATCGTGTTTTACAGAAGGACGAACCGCTGGAGGCGGGACAGCCAATGCTTGACATACAAACCATTCAGGACGAGACCAAATTGGACTAAATCCCATAAAATTAATATCTTCATCTGTAAATCGACGAAACATCTTAATTACCATTTCAGGTGTAATACGGATGGTTGGTTTCTCATTGACATCTCCCTCACTATTCTTAATTTTATTTTGATTTTCCCATTCAGCGTAAATATTTGCTAAATCTTGCTTATATATTTTGCGAGGTTGTAAAGCTCCACATCCTCCCTGAATATCTTCACCACATCGACTCACCTTACTGGCTATCGAAAATACATAATCCCACCTTGTTTTATTATCCATTTTCAAACAATGCTTGTGTTTTTCCTTGTTAATTTGTAATTTACTACATTTAAAACAAACACATCGCAATATTTTTTTTACCATTTCAATATATTGGATGTAAAATACAGGACGAGCCATTTCAATATGTCCAAAATAACCAGGCGTCTGCATGTAATTTAATCCATCTGTTGGGCAAAGCAGTCCTGGATCAAGAACGCCCATTCGCGGATCGAATAGTCCTCCTATACACGGTTTATTATTGGCATATGTATCGCGACTTGTAATCTCTGCTACCGAACCCTTTCTTATCTCTTCTGGACTTAGCACACTAAATTGGATGCCAATTATTTTAGATGGATTTAAATCGCTACTTTTTCCTGAATAACTCATCTCTTTATATTTATAAGAGATTATAGAAATTATATTTATATCAATTTTATACGTTTTTAATTACTTAATTCATAAATAATAATAAAATAATAATAACGAAAATCCCAACAAAATTGATTTTAATAAAAAAAATAATATAAAAGATATATTTTATTATTAAATAATGACCCGTGATTCAGATAAACACAAAAATATGTCGAAAAAAAACAAACAAGAGATTTCGGAAAGTGAAAGTGATAGTGATTGCGATGATATAGAGGAAACGATTCGCGATAATCCAGACGTGTCTGCTAAAGAAATCAGTAAAATTGTTCAACAACTGTTTCCATCTAAAAACAAAAAGGAAAAATTAGAACAACTTAGAAAGATCAAGGACTTTAAGAAATCTGAGAAGAAAAAGTTAAAACAATACAAAACATCTAATAAAAGAAAAAAACGACGGCGAAAGAAAAATGAGGAGGAAGATGAGAATACTGACGATAGTTGCAGTGAGAATGACACATTACATACTACGAAGGAGACATTTGAAAAGTTAAAATCAAATGGTAGATCCGATTACGATTTTTCGGAGCCTTTTAAAAAAAAAGCGTCTAGTAAAAAGAAAAAAAAGAAAAACCGCTCGACCGAGTTGGCTAAAAACAAAAAAATAAGTAAAAAATCATTATCTAAACTTAAAAAACCTATAAAGTATGAAGAAGAGGAAGAAGAGGAGGAAGAGGAAGAAGAAGATTCGGATATTACACATAATGAAGGAAGCGACAGCGAATGGTTTCCAGAAAATGAAGATAACGAATTGGATAATGACGAATTAGATATGCTTAAAGATAGTAATATGAAATTTAACATTATATTTACTACAGGCATGGATAGAGCATTTGGTATGCCAAATGGAGAATTCGATGAATACGGTGATGAATTTATGTCAGGTGAATATGAAGATGAAAATGCATACGATGATGTAGAGGAATATATTACTAGTAGCGACAGTGATTCAGAGAACGATTCAAATGAAGATTCTCCAGTAATGTCTCATACTAAGAAACATTCGTCTAAAAAACAAAAAACCAAATTTAAAAAGGACGAAGTTGTGATGGTAAAATTAAAAGAGTGGGATGGATTTTATAAAGGAACTGTATCAAAGGTTCATCGGATAAAAAACAAGAGTCTGAACAAGATTGAAGTTACATATGACATCATATTAGACGATGATGACGGTGAAGAATATGAACCAATTATTGATGTCCCTTCTACTAGAATGAAAAAGGTAAACAAAGAAACGATTGAATATGAAGAACTAATCAATGAGATGAAGGAAATCGCTTCTACAAAAAAAAAAGGTAAAAAGGCGTTTCAAAAGAAAATAAATGAGATGATGCGAGCAGCTGAAAAACAAAAAAAGAAAGATAATAAAAAAAGCAAAATGAAAAAGAAGAAGAAGCATTTGACAAAGTTTAAATCATTGTTAAAAATAAAAGGACCTATGAATGAGTTTAAATATTTCAATGGTTTAAAAACCGAACAACAAAAAATCATTCTTAAAAAAATGAAAGAGTTGAATAAATATGACAATATAGAAATACCATATCGTCTACAATTAATTGAATCTGAAATTCCAGTTGAATATAAGTCGTGCGCGATTAAGAAAATCAATAGTTTAAGTTGCATGGATCCAGGTAGTGGGGAATATTATAAAATTAAACAATGGGTTGATACATTTATGAAAATTCCATTCAATAGACACAATCAATTGCCTATTACGATGGACGATGGACCGGAAAAATGTAAAACATTTATGGAAGATGCTATGTCGTCTCTTAATAATGCTGTATACGGGCTAGACGACGCAAAAATGCAAATTATGCAAATTGTAGGACAATGGATATCTAATCCAGATAGTGTTGGAAATGCTATAGCTATACAAGGGCCCATGGGAACTGGAAAAACGACATTAATTAAAAATGGGATTAGTAAAATACTGAATCGCCCATTTGCGTTTCTTGCGTTGGGCGGTGCTACTGACAGTAGTTTTCTAGAAGGACATTCCTATACATATGAAGGTAGTTCTTGGGGTAAGATTGTAGACATTTTACTATCAAGTAAATGCATGAATCCTGTAATTTATTTTGACGAGTTAGATAAGATAAGTAATACTCCCAAGGGAGAAGAAATCGCTGGAATATTGACACATTTAACCGATTTAACTCAAAACAGTCAATATCATGATAAATACTTTTCGAATGTCGATTTCGATCTAAGCAAGGCGTTGTTCATATTTAGTTACAATGATGAATCAAAAGTAAATAAAATTTTATTGGACAGGATGTATAAAATTAAAACAAAAGGATACGACACAAAACAAAAGATAACCATTGCGAACGATTATTTGATACCTAGTATTATTAAAAATGTAAATTTTAAGAAGGAAGATATTATATTTCCAACGGAAACCATTGAATATATTATTAAAGAAAATACTGAAGGAGAAAAAGGTGTTAGAAACTTGAAACGCGCTTTAGAGATCATTTATACAAAATTAAATTTATATAGATTGATGAATGAAGATACTATGCTATTTGAAAATCAAAAAACTTTTAAAGTCAACTTTCCACATACGGTATCTATTGAAAATGTAAAGTCGTTTATCAAAAACAATGATTCAGTTACCAAGCCTCCATTCGGCATGTACTTGTAATTATTGTTGTATTTTATTAATAAAAATAATAAATTCATTATTTTTATTTTATATCTGCCCCACCATATTATTCATTATTTTAACCATATCGATCATATTATTTTTAATACCGATTATATTTGTATCAATATCGGTGCCCGACGAAGAATTCAATGTCGCGCTATCACATTGAACATTGTTTAAGTTTATAGTACCTATATTTATTTTACCAGTAGTCTTTGTACTGGTATCCGTTGTACAAGACGATGGTTTATTTGTAATTTCAATAGGGTGGTAATTATGTGATATATCATTATCTAACTGGTTTACTTTATTAACATCTTCAACAGTAATACCAGCAGGACCAACTACATTTCTTATATCCGATGTTTTTGCAATATCGTTTACAAGATTCCTCTTATCGTAATTTAATAATTTAGATGCCATTTCGCATTTAAAGGTTTCATCATCCGTACCGTGAGGAAGTGGATGCTTTTTATCATACTCTGTATAAAAATCAATATATGCTTTAGAATGTATTTGATTAACATGTGTATAAAAAGACCCATTTGTATCTACAGAATCTTTTACCCATCCTTCATTTTTATCTTTTACCATAAAATTCCTCCTTTTTTGATCAGTACAATGAATTGGTCGCTCTGTAATCGGTATATCTTCCAAGTTTTTTAAAACTTTTTTTGATATAAAATTATCAATCATTTGATTGCCATTTACAATATCTTTTAATTGAAATGATATATTTTCCACAAAATCTTGTAGACTTTGAGCATTATTACAATATTTATCTAGAAAGAAGTTAATTGATATATTGTTATTAGTAATTACATTTTTTGTTCCTAGCATACCACTATCAACTGCCTCTGTAATTGAACTTGTTAATTTTGTCATTTGTTTTGTAAGATCGTCTAATTTTGTTTCATTTATGTTAGACTCGTTTGTACTTTTATAGCATCTCGCATTTTTTTTATGATATCTAAGACCACTTCGGTCTTTATATTGTTTATTACAAATATTACATGTGTACATGATATTAACACTTTTTAACACTTTTTTTACATCTTTTTCTACATTTTCCCCCGTAATTCGTTTATGTTTTTTGGTGTTAAGGTGCTTCTTATAATGTGATTTCTGTGACGCAGTATAGTTACACCTTTCACAATAGAACTTTTTTTTATTTTTAACACTTTTAACACTTTTTTTCTTCATTTTTCCACGGTATATATAAAAATATTATTTTATTTTTATATTTTGAAAAATAAAGATTTGTGAATCAACCATTGGCATTTAAAAAAAATAGTCCGGTTTTTTCCTCAATATATATGAAAAAAAGGCACCCTTAGGAAAAAAAAAGTTGTTCTAATGGTGCCTTTTTTTCAGAAATCCGTTTTTTTAGTGCCTTTTTTTTGATTTTTTTAACACTTTTTAACACTTTTTTCTACGTTTTTCTACGTTTGCATCAAAAAATCTATGGTCTCTGTTTTTTTCAACCTTTTATATTTATAAACGAATAACGGTGCTAAAAACGATGATATTATTTTTATTTATTTTTAACACTTTTTAACACTTTTTTCTACGTTTTTCTACGTTTGCATTGATTTTGCGTAAAATTTGTCCAAAACGGCTGTTTTTTCCCAAAAAAATCGTTCTAATAGTGCCTTTTTTTCATTTTTAACAGTAAAATTGTGATACTTTTTGAAAAAAAGGCACCATTAGATTTTTTTTAATTTTCAAATGTGAAATGGAGCTATTTCGATGATCACTGTATTTTTTACAAACCATAACGATTTTTCATTTTTGAAAAAAAGGCACCCTTAGAACGATTTTTTTACCAAACTTTTTTTCGATTATGCAAAATGGACATTTTCAAATTGTCCAAAATGGAATCTCAAAAAACTTTTAGTAAAAAAATCGTTCTAAGGGTGCCTTTTTTTTAGTGCCTTTTTTTTAGTGCCTTTTTTATAGATATTTATGTAAAAAAATACACGAAAGAATCGGATTAAAAAATAATGAAGATATTGATATATGATCCGCACCCAACCTTTTGTATGATTCTGCTTGATCAACATCTCGCACCCCTCCACCAGCAATTACTATTGTATCTTTGTAATTTTTTTTTATATATTTCACCAACTTAGATGTATATGGTATTAACGATGGACCAGATAACCCGCCATATTGAACAGGAAGTGTATTACTACAATGAAACTGACGAAATCCCTCTTTATAATATGTATCAATCAATTGTGTATCGCAAACAGGACTAAGTTTCACAATACACCACTCACGCTGATTATTTATAAACGATGACAATCCGTTGCTTATTAAACGGTGTTCAGTATTTGGACAACTAATATTTAATTCAATGTCCATAGAATCTGGTATTTTGTGTAATAACACATTTATATCCTTTTCTTCTAGTATAGCTATACTAATGATTTCTCCCTTTTTATATGTTCTAATTGCGTAATCGATTCCTTTATTTCTTAATCCAATTTTGTTAACCCAACCCCCGCAAAAAGGCGAATATCGCAATGATTTAAATATATTAGTTATTAACCCCTTTCTTTCATATAAAGTAAAACTACCACGAATTGATATTGTATTATTTATATTAAGATAATTACCAAATGGTGGATTAATAAAAAGCATGTATATTTTTATATATAGTTTGTTTTTTAACTATTTTTTGTAAATTGAAAAAAAAATAGAACCTACTTGGGTACATTAATCCAAACACTATTACACGCTCTATCAATTCAATCAACACCACTCAATTATCAACTATGTCAACTCAATGCTTCCAAGTAAAGCTCTATTCCGACAGGAATTTAACATGTAAAGACCTCGATTCAATTCAGGAGAGCATGGAGACTAACTATTTATATGAATGCAGTCGTTTCGAACTTAAGGCATCAAATAAAAACAAAACCGCCCCGGGCAACACAAACGTTCTCGTGGTTAAAAATTACCTGTTGAAAGATCAGTTGAAATCAGATATTATATCAGAGTTAAATGAGTCACTCTTTAATCAAACACCGCCTCAGCCTACCCAAATTAATGACATATCAAGACAATCTTTCGATAAATTGTCAATGATAATTGATAATATTGAAAGCACAATCGAACATACGATGGGGACTGCGCCTTTCTCGTGGGGGCTAACTAAATTTGTTATTTTATCAGATGATGATAATGGCATTACTTATTCGGATACGGTCGCATCCATTTATTTGGGCGAAGACAATTATCCTGTTCAAATGAAATGGTATAATAATACTCTAAAAAAATCTGAAGGAAGGAAGACCGCAATTAACCTTAACAAGGGTGATTTAGTTATTGTTGCGAATGAGGTTGCTCAAGACAAATGCGTTAGTATTTTAACAACAGCAGGGTCTCATATAAAACAGCGCAAGGCAACTGCTAAAAAACAACCTTCTGATAACAATAAACCGGCTCCCAAATCAAAAACAGTAAAACCAAATACGGCAAAATCAAATACGACAAAACCCACTCAGCGAAAAAAATCTAGTTGCAATACTATTCATAGAAGAATAACACGAAGTAGACCAAATGGAAAGACTGAAAAGGTTTGGAGAAAGCATTCTTATACCTTAAAAGACAACGAGACATGGATTGATTCGTGGAAAGTAAACAAGCAAATTTTCGATAGTATGTTCAAAGCGGAGGAGCATATTCAGTATTTATTATCAAACAAGGTCGTTGAGAAAGAGCAACCCAAGGTCGTTGAGAAAGAGCAACCCAAGGTCGTCGAGAAAGAGCAACCCAAGGTCGTCGAGAAAGAGCAACGCGATATTGATGAAAATATTACAGAAACACATTCTGATCATAACGACGAAACCTTAGGAGATATAGATCCGTTGGAGGACGATTTGAGCGATGTATCCGATGACGATGATAACGAAGACCACCGGTTAATTGATAACTGTATAGCAACCAATTTGGAAGAATATGCCCAAAACTATGATTTATCCAAACACAATGAATCTGAAACAGATGACGACGCTGAAGAAATACAAATGAGTGATATAGTACATTCTACAGAGCTTGTATGCGACGACTATAATAATGATGGTAATGTCGCATCAGATGAATCAAGTGGATTAATAAAGGTGTTGAGCGAAGTAGCTTATACATTTGCCCTAGTAACCATTCCAACCGACATCGTGCTATGTGACGAATCAGGAGAACGAACAACTCCTAGAAATATATTCCTACTACTAAACAAACCAACTAATACAATTAATATTAATAAAGATGTTATTAAAAACAGGGTATACGGGTTGGATTTGGAATATCCAGTATTCAAACTTTTACAACTTTAAAAACAAAATATACTCAAATAGAATAAAAAATAAAAAAAAACAACCATTCTCAATGGTTCTTTTTTTATTGGAAGTTGGAAGCAACAGCAACAAGTGCCACAAATAGGAACATACATCCTACTACTATAATACCCGCCCACATTTATTATATAATATTTAACTTTCCTTTATCTTTATATAAATTTATTTTATAGCTTTAGTTGAATAATTATTAAGCATCTTTTGAATTTAAATCATACAATTGTTCAATTCGTAGCGAAATAGAGTAATCACTGTTATTAAAATCAACAATCCTTCCTAGTTCATCTAGTATCGAAATCTTTAAACGCATAATATCTACAGGTCCGAAATATTTTCGAATGTAATTTTTTTCCACGTCTGGATTAACATAATTATAGTTACCACTTGAAGTTTTTACTAATTTAGCTAATATGTTATTATTTGTAAATACAGAGTCCTGGAATGGTGAAAATATTGTCTGAGAATGATTTTTGTTATAATCATCTACAGCTAAAAATAAATATCTACTACCTTGTGTATTAAACATCCCTTCTGGAGAATATCCCTGAACGGTTGTTGTAGTTGCTTTATCTTTTTTAACGAAGTCGGTATCATAGTCATAATATTGTTTTCTATATCCCAACATCCACCCCATGTTCATTTGTATAGGCCTATTAGGCTCGTCTGAAATTCTCCAGTCTATATTAAATCTTAATTCAATTGGATCGCCCTCTGTATCTACTACTGGTATACCACCATTATCCGTGCTTCTTAGATCGCGGATAAGATTTAATTTTTTTGTAACTTTATCGTAATATGCCCCTATTCTAGCGAGACGACTTCTTAGTGGGTCTTCGAATACAAATTCATTTAAATATCTCATCAACGTTTCTGGAGTATATATCCCATCTTTAATTTTAATTACATGTTTGGTTTGATTTATAATAGTAACATCATCACTTATATTTGCGTTTTCTGCCGTGTTACTACTAACATCATATAATTCAATTGTAAATTCATTTGTTTTATTTAGACTTGAAAATGTATAATAAAGATCTGGAATTTCAGCAGATTGTAACGATATAGATGTTACATTTTGAAGTGTGTCGTTTAAATCAATATTAAAATTGGAAGACTTACTGTTATAATAGTCATTCCGAAACATTGTATTGATATTTAAAACACTTGCGGTTAATGTTCTGTTAAGTGGGTTTATTTTTGATGTAAGATTTGATTTAGGATTTTTTTGAATTAAAAAATGTTCACTGTGATAAGTTTTATTTTTTTCTAAATTATCATGTAAATCATCTCTTGCTACCGTTGATGTGTTATTAAATACTATAAGTTTATTCATGGCTTTTTTTAAAAAGCCAACCAGATTGATTTTTTCACTTAATTCGATGTTTTGATTTGATTCTATTTCATCGATATATTTTGAACATTTATGATTAATATTTAATGTGTGAACTTCATTTTCTTTTAAATCAAATATATCGTATAAATCTGATTTTGAATATTTATCTAATTGTAGACAGAGCGCCATATAATAAATTAGTATATAATAAATTGTAGATATTTATTCTTATATAATATTTTGCTTAATAATTATAATTTACATCTTGCAGTAAATAACATTTAATAAAGATAATCTTTTCTTATAATATACTAATTATGAGTGGAAGTTTTAAAAATCCAACAAATGATAGAATGACATCTAACGAATACACTGCTTCAAAAAAAAATCACCAATTATTTTGTGATATTGCTAATACTAGTTCTAATATAAGTAAAACAACAGCAGGAGTTTTAACACAAACCGCTGATCATAGCACTCTTCTTGCGATTACAAAGGGGTATTATAATTACTATCAAACGGTTGATATATCTAATGATTTTTTTACTACATACAATGACGAGATTATTCCCGACGACGCTTGTGTACGGCACCCTGTCTCGAATATAGATGTAAGTAGTAATTATTTTGGAAGTATTATAACTACATACGAAGACGGTTATCAAGGAATTGTTGATTCTGGTGCGTTTTTCCAGAACGAGTATGCTGAAACTACAAATCAAAGTTATATAATTACCGACAACCATAAAATAACTCGCGTCAAATGTTTTAAATTGCATGGTTCTGTCCAAAAACCAAATTCATAATTATAATTTTGGATAAAACTATATCATATATAATATTTGTTAAATATGATAATTTATATTTATATTACAGGTTTGAATATTAATCTTATTCTGGAAAGGTACCGCCTAACCCTTTTCCGTCTGATGAAGAAGA